>Ga0208181_1000011_pt1 | contig 271077 bp, 228 predicted proteins | sample MalvirDeepMed_s6_FD_184244 | JGI IMG/M metagenome (GOLD analysis project Ga0208181, IMG submission 184244) | Marine viral communities from the Global Malaspina Expedition - Malaspina viral metaG DeepMed_s6 (SPAdes) (version 2) | ecosystem: Environmental > Aquatic > Marine > Oceanic | place... | reverse complement strand
ACCTTTGAAGTTAATGCAGCGAAGTTAAAACCACCGAAAGCCAGGGCGATGTTGGGAACAACAGGTGAGGGCGGTTGAACTGATATTTGTATCAAGTCAAACGTAGTTTAGGCTGACGCCTTCTAACTTTAAGCTAAGGGGCGCCTATATGTGGGGCATAATGGCGAAGCCGCCCCGCGTATAGGCGTCCCAGCGACCGAAGGGAGTGAACTTGAGCGCTTTGTTAGAAGCAGAGCCTGTTCCCTTGGCATTTTTAAAAACTAATAAAGCCAGCATACGATTGATTATTAACACAAACAAGTAAAACGACAGCGCGGTGATGTTTTTGATTTGACTGAGGCAAGCTGCCATTTGAGCTACCAAGTGCAATGGCGCTTGCTGACTGAAAATAAGAACTTGGCGATAAAGCGCCTATTGCGCAACCTATGAAGTTGAAGCGGCGAAGTTAAAACTACCAAAGGCCAGAGCGATGCTAATGAAAACAGGTGAGGGTAGTTTTACTGGGATTTTTATAAAGCCAAACGCAGTTTAGGCTGACGCCTTATAACTTTTAAATAAGGGGCGCAGACATGTGGGCTATAATGCGAAGCAGCCCACATGTCTGCGTCCCAGCGAACGAAGTGAGTGACTTGATTTTTTTGTTAGGTGACATTCAAAACTACCGGCTCTTGTCTTGTTATTACATGGATGAACTCATTGCCAGTCATAACTGAAAAATGTCTTAGTTCACCAGGCGTAGTGTCATAGATTATTGTTTCCGACTTTAAATATTCTATAAGGCTGGAGCTTTGATATTCTCCAACTACGCCGCTTTCCCTGTTAGCGTGAAAATCTTTTGAATGATCACATTCATCGTAAACTTGATATTGAATCGTGTCTGAAAAAACGACAAGAAACTTCCTAGGTTCCATATGCTTTTCAGAAACCCTAGAGCTCTCACCTAGCGTAAGAGTCAAGAGCCTGTCTTGATATTGAAGGTTTTCCAAATACCAACTCTGATAATTGTGAATATCTAAACTTGTTTCCAAGATGGCACCTAACTTTTAAATAAGGGGCGCAGGCACGTAGGGCATAATGGCGAAGCCGCCCTGCGTGTATGCGTCCCAGCCCGCGAAGCGGGCGTGCTTGATTTTTTTGTTATGAGCAATTGCTTCAAACATCAAATTGCTCTTTTACTACTGTTTTGTCTATTTTGGAGAGAACTGGCTGACCTCCTCCATGTAACGCACCATCTGGGTAACTTTTAATCCAGTAACAGCCATTCTCTTTTTCTATATACAGACTGTCCCAACCGCTTTTACTAACAGCGACCTTTTTACACTTGGTACTGACAAAATCTTCAATCTCTATTTGCGAAGAGATGACATCCATATTTAACAACCTTGCACATAACAACTTAATGTACGGAAAAAATCCTTTATGCAACGTGGATAAAATCCGCATATAACTTTAATAATTTACTCACTTTCGCATGTAATGTCATTTACATCAATATCCTATACTTTGTATCTGAAAACACTGTACTGAAGTACGGAAAGTTTCCTTTTTATTTTACGGCGCACTAAAAAGTCGTAATGCTGTGCTTATATACAGATAAAAAGTACTAACAAATGAAATCAATGTTTATGCAAATGGTGGTTGAGCATATGCGTAATCGTCGCTATGCCAAACGCACGATAGAGCTTTATAGCAAATGGATAATTAGCTTTATTCGCTTCAATGATAATAGGCATCCATCAGAGATGGGAGATAAAGACGTAGAGTTATTTCTGTCTTATTTGGTGAACAAGAAAAATGTCGCTCCCGCAACACAAGCGAGTGCGCTTAATGCATTGGCGTTTCTTTATCGCGATATATTGGAATGTCCATTGTCGTTAGAGTTAGACTTTGTTTCAAGTCGAAGGCAGGCCAAGTTACCTGTCGTACTAACGCAAGACGAGGTAGTTGCGCTATTTGAACAAATTCCTGCCAACCTAAAACTCCCTATATCCCTACTATATGGCAGTGGTTTGCGTTTAATGGAGACCGTAAGGCTACGTGTTAAAGATATTGATTTCGACTACAACGCCATTCGTATATGGGGTGGTAAAGGCGGAAAGCATCGTATCGTTACACTTGCGGCAGAATTGAAGCCGGGTCTTACTCGGCAAATAGCCATGGTGGAAAATTACCTATCAGCTGATTTAGAAAACCCGAAATATGCGGGCGTTTATTTGCCGCATAGACTGCGGGTGAAATACAAAAATGCGCCAAGAGAATTAGGCTGGCATTATTTATTTCCGTCTTCTCGGTTATCTATAGATCCGGAGGATAAGAAAGTACGCCGGCATCATATTGATGAATCGAGTATTCAGAAAGCCATACGAAATACGGCAAAAGCTTGCGACATTAAAAAGAAAGTGACGCCTCATACATTGCGCCATTCTTTTGCAACGCACTTGCTACAAGCGGGCGCCGACATAAGAACTGTGCAAACACAGCTTGGTCACTCTGATGTGAAAACTACACAAATTTACACTCACGTGCTTCAGCAAGGCGCTCAGGGTGTGGTAAGTCCTTTATCTCGCGTATTAAAGTAATGTGCACATCAAGTTAACGTCAATAAAAAAGGGCCCGAAGGCCCTTTTCAATAGTTAGCTATTTAAGCGCTAATTCAAATGCTTCATCAAACGCTTATACACGCTCGAATACAGTAGCAATACCTTGGCCTAAACCAATACACATAGTCGCTAAGCCTAGGCTTACGTCTTGTGATTCCATTAGGTTGATAAGCGTACCTGAGATACGTGAACCAGAACAACCTAGTGGGTGACCTAGTGCAATAGCACCACCGTTAAGGTTGATCTTCGTATCTAGGTGGTCCATCCAACCTAGTTGCTTAATGCACGATAGCGCTTGTGCCGCGAATGCTTCGTTAAACTCGGCAAGTTCAATATCGTCCATCGTCAGGCCAGCGCGCTTAAGGGCTTTTTGTGTGGCTGGAACTGGGCCATAACCCATAATTGCCGCATCACAACCAGCCACTGCCATTGAGCGAATTTTCGCACGAGGCGTAAGGCCAAGCTCTTTCGCACGGTCTGCCGACATAAGCAGCATGCCAGATGCACCGTCAGACAGCGCAGAAGACGTACCCGCAGTAACAGTTCCGTTTACAGGGTCGAATACTGGGCGAAGCGCCGCCATGCTCTCGGCTGTGCTTTCTGGGCGAATAACTTCATCGTAGTCAATAAGCTTTAATACGCCGTTTGCATCGTGGCCTTCAACAGGCACAATTTCGTTAGCCCAGCGGCCTTCAAGGTGTGCTTTATGCGCTAGCTGGTGCGAACGTGCGCCAAAGGCGTCTTGTTGTTCACGGGTAATCCCGTTTTGACGGCCAAGTAGCTCGGCAGTCATGCCCATCATGCCCGACGCTTTCGCCGTGTACTTAGCAAGGCCTGGGTGGAAGTCGATGTTATAGTTCATAGGTACATGGCCCATGTGCTCAACACCACCAATCATGTATATATCACCACGGCCAGTCATAATGCCGCTTGTGGCATCGTGAAGGGCTTGCATTGATGAACCACATAAGCGGTTAACCGTTACCGCGCCTGTTGTGCGTGGAATTTGTGTTAATAGCTGCGCATTACGCGCAATGTTGAAGCCTTGTTCTTTCGTTTGCTGAACACAGCCCCAAATAATGTCTTCAATTTCCGCTGGGTTTACGCCAGGGTTACGCTCTAGTAGCGCGGTCATTAGTGCTGCAGAAAGGTCTTCTGCACGCACATTTCTGAAAACACCGTTTTTTGAACGACCCATAGGGGTACGTACGCAATCGATTACGACCACTTCTTTCATTAGATTTTCCTCCGGGTCTTATGCGAAATAGGATTTACCAGCAGCGGCCATTTCACGAACGCCATCTGAAATCTGATAAATTGGACCAAGTTCAGCGTACTTGTCTGCCATCGCAACAAAGTTCGCCAAGCCAATGGTTTCAATCCAACGGAAAATACCACCGCGGAATGGAGGGAAACCTAAGCCGTAAAGTAGCGCCATGTCAGCTTCAGCTGCGCTATCTACAATGCCTTCTTCTAGGCAGCGAATTGCTTCGTTTGCCATAGGGATCATTAGGCGTGCAATAATGTCGTCAGCTTCAAAGTCTGTCTTTTCAGCTACGTGTGGCGCCATGAGTGCGTAGGCTTCTTCAGCAGGTGTTTTAGACGGCTTGCCGCGCTTATCAACACCGTAGTTGTAGAAACCTTTACCGTTTTTCTGACCTAAACGCTCTTCTTTATAGAATAAGGTTACTGGGTCGTTATCTAGGCGCGCCATACGCTCTGGAATACCCGCGGCCATTACGTCAGCTGCGTGATCGCCAGTGTCGATACCTACAACGTCCATAAGGTACGCAGGGCCCATCGGCCAGCCAAAGATTTTTTCCATAACTTTATCAACCGCTACAAAGTCAGCGCCGTCGATAAGTAGCTTACTGAAGCCCGCAAAATACGGGAACAATACGCGGTTTACTAAGAACCCTGGGCAGTCGTTAACCACAATAGGGGTTTTGCCCATTTTAAGCGTGGCAGCCACTACCGCATTAATGGTTTCTTCCGAGGTTTTTTCACCGCGAATAATTTCAACGAGTGGCATGCGGTGCACTGGGTTGAAGAAGTGCATACCGCAGAAACGCTCTGGCTTGTCTAGGCTTTCTGCTAGCTGGTTGATAGAGATAGTCGAGGTGTTTGAGCAGATAATAGCGTCGTCAGCGACATTCTCTTCAACCTCTTTAAGTACAATACCTTTCACTTTTGGGTTTTCTACCACCGCTTCAATAACAAGGTCTGCATCTTTAAGTGTACTGTACTCGAGGGTAGGTGTGATTGCGTTAAGCGTCTGCGCCATTTTGGTCGCATCAACTTTACCGCGCTTCATACCTTTACCAAGTATTTTCGCCGCTTCTGAAAGACCAAGATCTAGTGCACCTTGATTAATGTCTTTCATAATAACTGGTGTGCCTTTCACGGCGCTTTGGTATGCAATACCACCGCCCATAATGCCAGCACCGAGTACGGCGTTAAGCTTAGATTGCTTAGTGGCGGCTTTCGCTTGCTTCTTACCTTTGCCTTTAACCAGCTGGTCGGCAAGGAAAATACCTATTTGGGCTTTCGCCGCGTCGGTTTTCGCAAGTTCTACAAAGCCTTCGTTCTCAAGCTTAAGCGCACCTTCACGGTCTAGTACAGAGGCTTTTTGCACTGTATCCACCATTTTGTGTGGTGCTGGGTAGTGTTTGCCTGCTTGCGCAAATACCATAGCTTGAGCAGTAGAGAAGCTCATCATGGCTTCGTTTTTGTTTAGCTGTAGTGGGGCTTTTTTAACCGCACGACGTGCTTGCCAATCAAACTTACCGTCAACGGCGTCTTTCACCATTGATAGTGCACCTTCCACTAACGTTTCTGGTGCTACTACTGCGTCAACTGCGCCTTCAGCAAGGGCTTTCGCGCCTTTTCTGTCACGTCCAGTGGTCATCCATTCTAGGGCATTATCTGCGCCAATGAGACGAGGTAAGCGAACGGTACCGCCAAAACCAGGCATCAGGCCTAGCTTAACTTCTGGTAAACCAATGGAAGCTGTGGTGTCTGCAATACGCATGTCACATGCCAATGCCATCTCACAACCGCCGCCCAATGCAAAGCCGTTAACGGCAGCAATGGTAGGGAATGGTAAGTCTTCAAAGCGATCGAATACCTGTGAAGTATTAGCAACCCACTGTAGTACCTCTTCGTCGTCCATGGCGAAAAGGCCCGTGAACTCGGTGATATCAGCACCTACAATAAATGCAGATTTTGCGCTGCGTACTACTAAGCCTTTTACGTCGCCCTTAGCTAGCAGAGCTTGTGTTGCTTCGTCAAGTTCAGTTACCGTTTGGCGGTCGAACTTGTTCACTGAACCTTCGGCGTCGAATACCAGCTCAGCAAAGCCGTCATCTAACAGGCTGACGGAAAGACTTTTGCCTGTGTATATCATTATCATCTCCTTCGGCATTGGCCAGGATGTTAGTGAGTTAATTCAACAAGTACGTAGGGTCGTAATTAACTACTAACGCGTTAGTGTGGCTAGATTCTTTACAAAACCACACAAAATTTCAACAAAAAATCAAACAAGCGTTTCAATCTGTCTAAGGTAGTGGTCGGATGACTTAAATTCAAGGGTTAAGTTTGAATTCACGCTTCATTTCAATATCAGTGCTTGTATAATGAGCGTTATTGGCGAAAAGCGCCAATCCAGCATAAGAATAATCTACAATCACAACGTTAATGTTTATGAACAGCATATAACGCGCTGGCACAACAACTTCCGTGGCAAGGAGCCACACCGTTTTATCGGTTTTAATCGCATACTCATCAACACAACACTTTTATGTGTGTGTTTGAATGCATCACAGGGTAGGAGTTCAATTGTGTCTTTAAATATCACATTTCAACGTTTCGGCTTAGTCCATTGCCGCACCAGTTACTTAGGTTCTTTGTCTTTTCGTTTGTTAACGATATTGCTAATGCTCGCGTGTGGTGAAACATCAGTATTTGCTCAAGCGCTCCCACAAGACACTTTCGAAGCACAACGTGAACGCTTTTTAGAGGTTGAAAAAAACTTAAGAACCATGCCTTCACGAAGTTTAGATAAGCTAGATCGCGATATTCACGCCCTCGCTACATACCCCTTGTACCCGTATTTACTAAGGCTGAAATTAGAGCGCACGCTTTCGTTAAAAAATAAGCGGGCCATCGAATCTTTCTTAGAAGACTATAGTGGGCAACCTGCAAGCTATGGGTTGCGGTATAGATGGTTAAACTACCTAGCATCAAAAGGGCACAATAGCGCCTTTATGGACAGCTATCGAAAAGGCATGGGCGCCAAGCTCACCTGCAAAGCCTTAGGTTACCAGTTAGCAAGTAGCGACAATCCGAAGGCGTTGCTTAACGATGTAGATGCACTGTGGTATCACGGAAAGTCGCAGCCAGACGAATGCGACCCTTTATTTTATCAATGGCGTAAAAATGGTTTGATGACGCCTGAAAAAGTGATTGCGCGCATTGAGATTGCAGCTAAGGAAGGAAATAGGCGTATAATTCCCTATCTTAAGCGTCAACTCCCAGATAACGAAACCTATATTGCCGATGCATGGTTGGCGGTCACGCGTGACGTGGCGGCAGTCAACCGCAGCCGCTACTTCCCCCTTAAGCAACCTGATAGGGAATCTACCATTCTTACATGGGCTATTGAGAAACTGGCGTGGAGAAACCCAAAGCAAGCAGTGAAGGCCTATGAAAAGTATGTGCCACAGGGTGTTTTTTCACCGCCTCAGTTACACATTATTCAGCGCGCTATAGCATTAAGTTTCACCCTCGACAGAATGCCTGAAGCCGGTCAGTGGTTACTTATTGCTGATGTAAAGGGAGCAAATGAAGACGTCAAGTTATGGCACGTAGCCTACCTACTGCGTGAACAGCGATGGCAAGATGTATTAGATGTGATTACATCAGCTAAACCTGAATTGCAACAAGATGAAAATTATCGGTATTGGCGAGCCAGAGCGTTAGAAGCGCTAGGGAATACAATGCAAGCAACGGTGTTATATCAGCAGTTGTCTGAAGAGCGTCATTATTATGGTTTTATGGCTAGCGCACATATAGGTAAGACCCCCAGTTTATCCAATAAACCTGTACCCCGTGACAATAGTGCTATCGAAAAGCTAGCGAGAACACCCGCCACATTGAGGGCATTGGAATTTTACCGCTTAGGCCGCAAGAATGAAGCACGTAGAGAGTGGCGTTACCTTATTAATGCACTACCGGACCCACAAGTTACCCACGCCGGAGTGTTGGCGTATGAGTGGGGCTTGTACGACCAAGCCATCATTAGTTTTGCTAAAAGTGGCTATTGGGACGACGTAGAAAGACGTTTCCCATTAGCATTTCAATCTTACTTTAAGGAGCAAGGTGAAACCTACGAGGTGCCCGACGCATTAGCCATGGCTATCGCGCGCAGAGAAAGCTCGTTCATGACAGATGCAGTATCGCCTGTAGGCGCCACTGGTTTGATGCAGTTGATGCCGGGTACTGCCCAATACATTGCCAAGCAAAAAGTCAGTCGAAACACCTTATTTAACGCCAAACACAATGTAGAGTTTGGCGTGCAGTATTTAAGGTATCTCATGGATAAATTAGACAACAACCCCGTATTAGTCACCGCGTCGTATAACGCGGGTTGGCGCAAAGTGTTAGAGTGGTTGCCTGAAAATGCGTCACTGCCAGTGGATATTTGGATTGAAAATATTCCATACCGGGAAACGCGGCACTACGTAAAAGCGGTAATGGCTTATCAGCACATCTACGAACAGCAGCTGGGGTCAAACAAAAATATTTTTCCGCAACTTACCCAAGATGTTATTCCTTCTACCGAGTCCATTACTACGCATCCGGTTACTGGCACATTACAGTTAGCCCCTCATTAGTGGTTATTTAGATTTACACGTGTGCTCACCGAGGCTGGGGCAGGAGGTAACTCTGCGCTTATCTTCATGTTACACTTTAGGATAACGTTAACTTAGTAAACACGAGGGAAGAATGTCACAACAGCAGGCATTATATATAGAGCATATCGAAGAATTGCAGGCTCGAACCCGAGAAGCGCTTCAGCGAGAAGGACTGGATGGCGTTGTTATTCATTCGGGGCAGGGGAAGAGAATATTTTTAGACGATAACCACTATCCGTTTAAAGTGAACCCTCAGTTTAAAGCTTGGCTACCTGTTATTGACAACCCTAACTGCTGGATAGTGGCTAATGGTGTAGATAAACCTACGCTTATTTTTTATCGTCCGGAAGACTTTTGGCACAAGGTGCCGCCAGAACCGAATGAGTTTTGGACCCAATGTTTCAACGTGGTGTTATTGCAGCAAGCCGATGCGGTAGAAAAGCATCTTCCCTATGACAAAAAGCGCTACGCCTACATTGGTGAGTATATTGAAGTGGCGAAAGCATTGGGGTTTGAAAATGTAAACCCCGATCGCGTGCTGCATTATTTGCATTACCAGCGAGCTTATAAAACCGAATATGAGTTGTTGTGTATGCGCGAGGCTAATAAATTAGCCGTGGCTGGGCACCAAGCAGCAGAACGCGCTTTCCGTAATGGGGAGAGTGAATTCGACATTAATTTAGCCTATGCAAAAGCGTGCCGTCAGGGTGACAACGATGTGCCCTACACCAGCATCGTGGCACTTAACGAGCACGCCGCCATATTGCACTATATGCAATGTGACACACTTGCTCCCAAAGAATCTCGTTCTTTTCTTATCGATGCCGGTGCGAATTATCACGGGTATGCCGCTGATATCACACGTACCTATAGCCAAAACTCAGCGATGTTCAGCGATTTAATCCAGGCAGTAGATAAAGTTACACTTACCCTGATAGACGGGTTGAAGCCGGGGGTAGCCTACACCGATATTCATTTGCTCGCCCACGACGGTATTGCACAAATCCTTCACGATACAGGTATTGTCAACTTAACCCCTCCAGACATTGTTGAAATGGGGATAACGCGCACGTTTTTCCCGCATGGCATAGGGCACTTCCTAGGCCTGCAAGTTCACGATGTGGGCGGGCTCGTCAATGACGATAGAGGTACACCTAAGCCAGCGCCTGAAGCGCATCCTTTTCTGCGATGCACACGGATAGTAGAGCCTCGACAAGTGTTTACAATTGAACCCGGTTTATATTTTATCGATAGCTTGCTACGTGACTTAAAAGCTTCACAGGCTTCAAAATATATCAATTGGGACACGGTATCGGCCTATAAGCCCTTTGGTGGCATTCGTATTGAAGACAATATTATTGTGCATCGCGATAAAAACGAGAATATGACCCGCGAATTAGGATTAAACTAACTGAAGGTTTAATTCGTTTAAGAATAAGTCACTTGAAGAGCAGCATAAGCTGCTCTTTTTGTTTGAATGCTAATTCCGTACTTCACTTGCACATAAAAAGGGAACACGTATGCAGGAGCCGAATATTGTTAGTTTATTGGTGGTAGCCTTTATCGCCGGGTTCGCCATGCCAGCGGGGGCAATGTTAGCCACCTATCACGGCATTCAACCCAAGTGGCTAGAGAAAGAATTACGCCACGGTATTTTAGCCTTAGGGGCCGGCGCATTGATTTCTGCGGTGGGGTTAGTTCTGGTGCCTGAGGGAATTAAAGATGTGTCTGTGACGGGGGCGTTAATGTGTTTTATCGCTGGTGCATTAGCCTTTATGTCGTTAGACATTTATTTAGCAAAAAAGAAAACCGCGGGAAGCCAGTTAGCGGCCATGTTAAGTGATTTTGTGCCTGAGTCCATTGCGCTAGGCACAACTGCGGCATTAGGCGGCGGTACGTTACTTTTGGGCGTGCTGATTGCGGTGCAAAACTTGCCTGAAGGCTTTAACGCCTATCGAGAAATGTTGCCAAAAAATAAACAGCGTAGTACTAAGCTAATTGTCATCTTTGCATTGATGGCGCTGCTTGGGCCACTGTTTAGTTTGGTCGGGTTTTATTATTTGTCCCAATTCCCGGTCGTCATGAGTGGTATCATGTTATTTGCTGCGGGGGGGATTTTATATTCGGTGTTTCAAGATATTGCCCCCCAAATTCGAATGGAAAACCACTGGCTGCCACCTCTTGGCGGCATCTTAGGGTTTTTAGTGGGCATTGTTGGGCATATGTTAGAGGGGTAAAAACGCTGGCGTGCAAAGCAAGGAAACTATCCCTTAATACACGCCGGTGTTAACGGTGCTAGTTTTAACAGTAAAGGTTAGCTGGTGCGCTCAACTGAAATGTAAGCTAATGAAACAAGCGCTTCTTTATAGGCGGAATCAGGAATAGCTTGCAAGCTGTCAATGGCCATTTGCACTTCTTTATTCGCACATTCTCGTGTGTAATCTAGTGCGCCAGTGGCCTCCATAATGCCCTGAATTCGCTGTAAATGGGGTAAGCCATTACTTTGCTCAATCGCCTCTTTGATCAACGCCTTATCGTCCTCAGATTCGGCGTGCCACATGGCATACAATAAAGGTAAAGTGGGCTTACCCTCAGCAAGGTCATCACCGGCATTTTTACCCATGTCCTCGCTATCCGCCATATAATCTAATATATCGTCAGCTAACTGAAATGCCGTGCCTAAGTGCTTCCCGTACTCTTGCATGGCCACTTCAATTGAGCTGGGTTGGTCAGTCAGTACAGCACTTAATTGCGTCGCCGCTTCAAATAAACGGGCAGTTTTGCCATAAATAACATCAAAGTAGCGGGCTTCGGTAGTACTAGCATCATTACAGTTCATCAGCTGTAGCACTTCGCCTTCGGCAATTTGGTTGGTGGCTTCAGAAAGGATCTCCATCACTCGCATACGTTTTAAACTCACCATCATCTGAAATGACCGAGTATATAAAAAGTCGCCTACAAGTACGGAAGCTTGATTTCCAAAGATAGCGTTAGCCGTTTCACGGCCTCTGCGCATTGTGGACTCATCTACCACGTCATCGTGCAGCAAGGTGGCCGTATGGATAAATTCAACAATCGCCGCAAGGGTGTGATGATCGTCATTTTTAATGCCCATCGCACGTGCGCTTAACACAGTAAGAAGAGGGCGCAGACGTTTCCCGCCGCTATTAACGATGTAAAAACCAAGTTGATTGATTAGCGCAACTTCAGAGTCGACCTGTTGTTGAATCAACTGATTAACCGCTTGCATATCGTCATTTGATAACGCGCGGATTGAATTAATATCCATGGGCATTGATGTAAAAACTTATTTAATTTCTAGGGCAATAATTAGGGCAGATTGTACCTGAATGCTGTCTACTATCCACCAAATTGTCTTAAAAAATGACCGCTTAACGCATTTTGAATAAAAACATGAATAGGTAAGATCCCTTTATTTATGATTGACGATGCGTGTTAGTCAACCATCCAACCCCATCGGTTTGTCTATGTAACCTAATGATTTGGCGGTTAGTAAACGCATGTTTTGCGTGCTCGTCTACTATTATAGGCGTTATTCAATAAAAATGTGTTAAGACAGGTGTTTTTCTCAATTTTCTCGTGTTTTTCATTCTATTTGGACAAGGTAAAACTTACAACTTTAACCCGCCTTATGTTAACATTCCCGCCATATACATTTGTGGCATCTCTCTTTTTCGCTGTAAATGATCCCTGTGGGATCGGTATCGATCCTTAATAGGTGGCATTCACAGCTAAGAGGGCAAACGTGCCACCATCACTATGCATATAAAGGGCAACATTTTGTTGCTACCTCGTTACGTTATACCAGTAATAGGTATGTGAGTGAGCACCATGAAACTAGCTAATTTCTCATTTGCTTACTCTCAACCTGATTAACATTATGAGGTAGAGCTCTCGGTTTTCGTTGAATTCGAGATTAAATTGCAAAATGTTGGAAAAATAATCTATTTTTCTTAGAATCGGGGTTGTGGTTTGCGGATGTTTCACGTACAATTCGCGCCCTGTTTTTTGAATTGAAGCGTCAGTGACGCAGAGCGGAGTTAACTATGTACGCGGTTTTCCAAAGTGGCGGTAAACAACACCGTGTGGCCGAAGGCCAAACCGTTCGTCTTGAAAAAATCGAAGTAGCCCCAGGCGAAACGGTTGAATTTGACAAAGTTTTAATGGTAAGCAACGGTGACGATGTAAAAATCGGCACACCAATCGTTGCTGGTGGTAAGGTGACAGCTGAGGTTGTTACACACGGTCGTGGCGATAAAGTAACTATCGTTAAGTTCCGTCGTCGTAAGCACTCTCGTAAGCAAGCGGGTCACCGTCAGTGGTTCACAGAAGTGAAAATCACTGGTATCAACGCATAATAGGAGCACGAACACATGGCACATAAAAAAGCTGGTGGTAGTACCAAAAACGGTCGTGATTCAGAGAGTAAACGCCTAGGTGTTAAGCGCTTTGGTGGCGAATCTGTTCTTGCTGGTAACATCATTGTTCGTCAACGTGGTACTCGTTTCCACGCTGGTGACAACATGGGTATCGGTAAAGACCACACGTTGTTTGCACTAAAAGACGGTAAAGTTCAGTTCGATGTTAAAGGACCGAAGAACCGTAAATTTGTAAGCATCGTAGCTGAGTAAGCGCGAAAGCTTCTCGCCGAGCAGGCTTAGAAAAACCCCGCGCTAGCGGGGTTTTTTGTTATCAGCAAGTGCATACGCTTTTATCTATTATACAACGAAGCGTATATGCACAAATTGGTGTAAACTTTAAGTTCGTATTTTTAAGTAATAACCCAAGGCAGAATTGCCCGGAGTGATAAATGAAATTTGTAGATGAAGCTGAAATTCGAGTGGAAGCCGGCGACGGTGGAAACGGCGTAATTGGCTTTAGAAGGGAAAAGTACGTACCCAAAGGCGGCCCTGATGGTGGCGATGGGGGCGACGGCGGCAGCGTATTTCTCGTTGCCGATGAAAACCTAAATACATTGATCGACTATCGTTTCGAGCGTTTCCATCGAGCCGAGCGTGGCCAAAATGGACAAGGCAGCAATTGTATTGGAAAAAAAGGTAAAGACCTTGAAGTGAGTGTGCCAGTAGGTACGCGTGCAACAGACAGTGATACGGGTGAAGTGCTTGGCGACTTAACTGCTCATGGCCAGAAGCTTAAAGTAGCACAAGGTGGTTTTCACGGCTTAGGTAATGCGCGATTTAAAAGTAGTACCAATCGAGCGCCTCGTCAGAAAACTAACGGCACGCCAGGCGAAATCCGCAACCTTAAACTTGAGCTTATGTTGTTAGCCGATGTGGGCTTATTGGGTATGCCCAATGCGGGTAAATCTACCTTTATTCGCTCAGTGTCTGCGGCTAAGCCGAAAGTGGCTGATTACCCATTTACCACTCTAGTGCCTAACTTGGGTGTTGTACGTCAGGATGCGCAGCGAAGCTTCGTGGTGGCCGACATACCGGGTCTTATCGAAGGCGCTGCTGATGGTGCTGGACTAGGGATTCGATTCTTAAAGCATCTTGAGCGATGCCGTATACTTTTACATGTGGTGGATTTACTTCCTGCCGACGAAAGCGATCCGGCTGAAAATGCAAAAGCTATTATCGAAGAGCTTGAGAAATACAGCCCGAAATTGGCAGAAAAGCCCCGTTGGTTAGTATTCAATAAAGTGGACTTACTGCTAGAAGATGAAGTAGAAGAATGTATAAAACACGTTGTTGAAACCCTTAATTGGGAAGGTCCAACGTATCAGATTTCAGCATTCCAAAAGCTTAATTTAGCGCCACTGTGCCACGATATTATGGACTTCATTGAAACCCTTCCTGCTATTGAGGAAACGAAAGAAGAAGCTGAAGACGTAGAGTTTAAGTGGGATACGTATCATCGTAATACCCTTGAAGCTCACGACGATTTAGGCGACGACTTAGATGATGACGATTGGGATGAAGACGACTACGATGTTGAAGTAGAGTATCGTAAGTAAGCTGATAAAAGGCGCATTCTTTGCGTTGCTAGCAAAGTGGATTTGCAGTATATAACGTAAACGTCACTAAAAACACGAACCTGATTATTCAAGTTCGTGTTTTTTGCATTTAGCGAGGGCGTTTTACATAATAGAGTACACGGCCGATAACACGTTGGCGGTTAAACCACCCCATCTTTTCGGTAGTTAACGAAGCCGCAGTGTTATCGCCGCTAAGGGAGAATTCGCCGTTAGGAATAATTTGGTGAACCCGTTTTATGAGGGTGCCAAAGTGTGGGCAATTAACCACGACTACTTGCCCTGGCCGTAACGCTTTTTTCGGCCACGTAAGCACAACAGCAAAATCGCCATCCAATAGTGTCGGTTGCATGCTATCTCCTGAAACCCTCACAATTTTCAGCATTAAAGATCTGGATAAACCAAGGTTAATGAAGGAGGGTAAGGGCATACTGCCTTTTTCGTTTTAACCTTTTTAGTCACCCAGAATCGTTCGGCAAATTCATTCACTAACGTCAGTAAATCTTCACCTTTCTCTCGGCTCACATGTTGTTTACACGCTGAACCAGCAAGCATAATTTTATGCACTAATTCATTGGTATCAGGAAACTGTTCAAATTGAGGGGCCTTAAAATAATCGCCCCATATAACGCGTACTTCATGCTTTACTTTTTCGGCATGCGTTTCTTTTTCTGAAATGAGGCGGCTCATCTGCGCTTGATCGGCAAAACTCAGGCTGTCTTTTTCCGCAAGTTCATTGAGCAAGTCAGTAAAGCGCACAACGCTGAGTGCTGCTAGTTGAGCCGTCATGGGATCATATATTTTACAAGGAATATCGCAGTGCGCACTGGCTGTGGTAAAGGGGTTAACTTTGTTTATAGAAGAAAGAATGTCGTAAATCATGGCGGGCTCCTAGTTTGATGTCGGCTTTTTGCGGTTGATGTATTTGTAAGCGCTATACGAACAGGCTGCAGCAACACTTGCTAGTGCTACGTAAAACACGGTGTGCAATACGCCACTTGTCCAGTGTCCATGATCATGTCCCGCGTGCGCGAACGCGCTGGCACTGGCTAAAATAGACATTATTGCTATACACATACGATGAATAAGTGTGTTCATAGTGGTTCCTTTAATACAAAGTGAATGATATCGGTCAATGCAATGCCTTCTTGATGTATTGCAAATTCGACCGGGTAGGGTGCTCACATTGCAAGGCTGCAAAGTGAGGGTAACGTTTTAAGAATACAAATCGTTGTTGACGGGCAATACTGCTACAACGCACGACGTGGGGATGCCGAGGTAATTGGCGTTCAATGGTGTCTATTAACCCTTCCACCTCTGTAATTGCGCCGTAGGCCAACGACAACTGCGTATTGCATGGAGCCGTTTCACTAGATAGGTATGCATCGGCAAGGTTGTGGTAACTGGTTAAAAGGGCGGTGAGTGACTCCTTTTTGGCTGGCGCCATACTCACTAAAACTTTCGCTGCCAGGATGGCTTGATGATATGTACCTATTGCCGAAAAAAGCCCCCCTTGTTCATATTGGTTGTTACCTCCACGAATAAGCGTTTCCCAATGTGCAAAGTCTACCGCGTACTCGTCTTTTGGTTTTAGGGAGAGAGTGGTGCTGCGATAAATAGGGGAATTAGTCATCGGAGTACTCTTGTCTAAAGGGTGAAATTGAAGGTAAGGGCGCGAGATGAAGTTCGATTAACCGCTGACAGTATGGCGTGTGTTCTATCAACAATGGCGTTTCGGTATAGTGGGAGTTTTACTTGAAAGTAAGCGTCTTCAAGGAGTTGGGCAAGCTGTGTAAGCTTTTTTATCATGGCGGGGTTTTCACCTCCGTCAATCTCTAGCAATATAACGGCGATATCAAAAGCACAACCTAAATACGGAATAGCTTCGCTGGCTTGGTCGCACTGCATTAAGAGTGTGCCCTGCATTTCGTCTCTCGCCATTACGTGTAGTGCCTGATCAGGATTACCATATACCCAGTCTGCATGTTTCGGACATAAATAATTTATCTGCATGATTTGTCCCTCCTGTTTTTAACAATAGGCCATTAATAACATCAATGCAAATGATAATGGTTGCTATTTGCTTTTGTCGTTGTGAGTGTTCTTGCCTGCATGTTGCTGGTGGTGAAGATTAAGCCTTATAAGACGGTACACTCTTTTCAAATAACGGGCTAAGTTGAGGTATGATAGGGTTATTAACCATCTGGAAGTTGATGTATGAAAATTGCAATGATTGCTGCAATGGCGCATGAACGCGTTATTGGGGCTGATAATGATATGCCTTGGCACTTGCCCGCAGATTTGAAGCACTTTAAGCAAATTACCCTGGGCAAACCTGTCGTCATGGGGAGAAAAACCTATGCCTCTATTGGTAAAGCGCTACCTGGTAGGCCGAATATTGTTATATCAAACAGTACGTCACTGCAGTTAGCGGATGCAGACGTTGTTTCATCTTGCGATGATGCTATTGAAAAAGCGGCAACGTACCTTACAAGTGACGATGACGAAATCATGATTATTGGAGGGGGGACGCTCTATGAAGCGTTCTTAGCGAGGGCACAAACGCTGTATTTAACGGAAATTGATTTAGCCGTAGACGGGGATACTTACTTCCCTGATTATCATGCACGTGGTGAATGGGCATGTACATTCGAAGAAAGACACGATGCAGACGAAAAAAATCCTCATCGCTACCGGTTTTTAACCTTCAAAAAGAAGGAGTAAAAAAATTGCCGATGTTGTAAGCATCGGCAATTTAAGTTTCTTCTGTTTTACTATACCCGTCTTACTTCGGCGGGTGTTCGAGTGTGTCAATCACCCATCTGGTCAAATAAGCTTTCTAACGAAAGGCCTTGATGACTCAGCATATCACGTAGACGTCTGAGCGCTTCTACTTGAATTTGACGTACACGTTCACGGGTTAATCCAATTTCAGCACCTACGTCTTCCAGGGTTGAAGGCTCATACCCCATAAGACCAAAACGACGTGCTAAAACTTCGCGTTGCTTTGGATTAAGCTCTTGTAACCATGTCACTATATTCGCTTTGATATCCGAATCCTGTAGGTTTTCTTCAGGTCCGAATTCTTTCTCATCTGCAAGAATATCGAGTAATGCTTTGTCGTTTTCACCACCGATAGGGGTATCAACCGAGGTAATACGCTCGTTTAAACGAAGCATTTTGGTGACGTCTTCTACTGGCTTATCTAATGCTTCAGCAATTTCCTCAGCAGTAGGTTCATGATCTAACTTTTGCGATAATTCACGCGCTGCACGTAAATAAACATTAAGTTCTTTAACAACATGAATAGGTAAGCGAATCGTGCGAGTTTGATTCATGATTGCACGTTCTATGGTTTGTCTAATCCACCAAGTTGCATAGGTAGAAAATCTAAATCCACGTTCAGGATCAAACTTTTCAACAGCTCGGATTAGGCCCAAGTTACCTTCTTCAATAAGATCCAGTAAAGCCAATCCGCGATTATTATAACGGCGAGCAATTTTCACCACTAGGCGAAGATTACTTACAATCATACGTTTACGAGAGGCTTCACAGCCTTTGAGAGCGCGGCGGGCAAAATATACCTCTTCTTCTGCTGTTAGCAGAGGCGAGAAGCCTATTTCGCCTAAATACAACTGGGTTGCATCAAGGTTTTTAGGATGGTCATCCGAACTAATTACAACGTCTTCAGTTTCGGGTGCATCGGTTAGTGTGTCGTCAGCTTTTAGGTCAGCTGGCATGTCAATAACGTTTATGTCATCTTGCGGTTTTGATTCGACGGCTTTGTTTAATTGGCCCATAATGAATCTCCTACTCTAAGGTTTACCTTATGACGTTTCTCCTTTATTCATTTTATTCTTATTCTTTATTGTTATTTTTGTGTTTTTGGCAGATAACGCATAGGGTCTAATGACTTACCGCGATACCTAACTTCAAAATGAAGTTTTACCGAATTTGTGCCGCTGTTTCCCATGGTGGCTATTTTTTGCCCCGCATACACCCATTCTCTTTCTTTCACTAAAATGGTGTCGTTGTATGCATAAGCGCTTAAAAATGTGTCGGTATGTTTAATAATAACCAAATTACCGTAACCACGTAGCGCATTACCTGAGTAAACAACTTTGCCTGCTGCGGCAGCGAGAATATCGCTTCCTTTTGCCCCAGCAATGTCTATTCCTTTGTTACCTGACTCTGATTTGCTAAAGGTACCTACAATGTTTCCTTTAGCTGGCCAAACCCACTTTTTCACCTTATCCGGGAAATGGGTGGGCGCTGTCTTTTTGACGTTTTCTGCCGTCTTTTTGACGCTGGTAACGCTTTGTCGCTTAACAACTTTTTCACCTTCACCATACCCCTGTGGTATAGGAGGGTCAACTAACCTTTTGTCTATGATTTTGGTGGTCGGAGGTGTAGACTGAGTGGTCTGCTTGTCTGATTTTTTTGTAGATTCAACTGATTTTGTTGGCTTTTTTTGTTGTGATGCGGGAGCAGTGACGCGCAATTTTTGACCAGGATAAATTCGAAAAGGGGCGGATAAATTATTGAAATCTGCAAGATCGCGGTAATCATTTCCCGTATACCATGCAATAGCAAACAACGTATCGCCAGGTTTCACCTCGTAGGTGGAGGCAGTAAAGCCACCGGACTCTTCTTCAAGTTGACTATTTAGCAGCACCACAGGGGCTGGTGCGGTGCGGCTACTGCAAGCTTGCAGTAGGGTAATTACGCTAGCAGCAATGAAAATAAACCATCCCTGTCTATTCATATTACCGCAATACCAGATAGGCGACGATGGCGAGGATTACCGTGGCCCAGCCCAGTATTTCGACATATTGCCTCAGTTTGGCCTCCATGGCTGCGCCCCCCCATCGCATTAGCCCAGCAACCAAGAAGAAGCGTGCGCCTCTGCCTACCGCTGATGCGAGTAAAAAAGGGAAGAATGCCATGTTTAGCACACCAGCACTAATCGTAAATACTTTATAGGGAATAGGAGAGAAGCCTGCGATAAATACAACCCAGACACCGTATTGTGCAAACCAGTCCATCGCTACGTCTAGTTTATGGCCGTACCCCCAACGTTCAATTAAGGGGGCAAGCCACACATCGAATGCTAGGTAACCTAAGAAGTATCCCGCAATGCCGCCCACAATGGACGCAAAGGTAGTAATAATGGCGAACCGCCATGCTTTATCAGGTTGCGATAGCGACATGGGAGCTAGCATGACATCAGGCGGAATAGGAAAGAAAACAGATTCTGCGAAACTTAAGCCACCCAAGTACTTTTCCGCGTTGGGGTGTCGTGCCCAACGTAACGCCATGTCGTACAATGGCTCAAACAGCTTCACATTAGTTCTCCTGCAATTAAAGGAACAAACCTAACGGCCTCTATTGTGGTGGTTTTTAATTCACCCTCCACCCTATCGATACACAACAACGATTGTTGTTCATTGCCAACAGGAATGATCAAGCGCCCACCTTCTTTTAATTGTTCACACAAATCTTGCGGTAAGCTACTGGCAGCAGCCGTCACGATAATAGCGTCAAATGGGCCTTTTGAGCTCCATCCTTTCCAACCATCGCCGTGTTTCATTGCAATATTATGTAAATCCAGCTGGTTCATTCGCCTTTTAGCGTGAAATTGCAGCGATTTTATCCGTTCTACGCTAAACACCTTGGCAAACAGTTGCGCGAGAATAGCTGTTTGGTAACCCGAACCTGTGCCGATTTCTAACACTTTTTCAGGTTTATTGGGGCTATCTAACAGCAGTTCGGTCATTTTCGCCACAATATAGGGTTGTGAAATTGTTTGACCTTGACCAATAGGTAGCGCGGTATTTTGGTAAGCTTTATGTTTTAGGGCGTCGGGTAAAAATGCCTCCCTTGGCGTGCCTGCTATGGCATTGAGCACAGACTGCGAACGTATTCCTTCGTCATAAAGCAGCTGTGCCAGGGCATCCCCTTTTCTGGAAGCTCTCATGATGTTGCTTATTTTCCTTGTTATGCGCGGTGTTACAACGTGATATCGGCGCTTATTATTGTTTGTGTACTTTCGTTACTTTGCTAGCCACGCCTTCATATTATCTAGGCTTTGGTAAGCGGTCATATCAACACTCAATGGGGTGACAGAACAATATCCTTCAGCAATAGCGTGAAAGTCTGTTCCCGGTCCTGCGTCTTGTTCTTTACCCGCTGGACCATACCAAAACACGGTTCTGCCGAAAGGGTCAGTGTCTTCAATCATGGGTTCAGCGCGGTGCCTTCTCCCTTGACGGGTCACTTCAATGCCTTTTAATTCTTCATAAGGAACATCAGGTACATTGACGTTTAATATTTGATTGGCTGGCAATGGATGTGTTTGTAACTTACGTATTATTTCTAACACAACCTTTGCGGCGGTTTCAAAGTGTTTAGCATCCTTTCCCACTAATGAGACTGCAATCGCCGGTAAGCCCATATAACGGCCTTCAGTGGCGGCGGCAACGGTGCCTGAATACACCACGTCGTCCCCTAAATTTGCGCCATGATTGATGCCAGATACCACCAATTCAGGGTCATTTTCTAAAATGCGTGATAACCCTAAATGAACACAGTCAGACGGTGTACCGCTTACTGAGTAATATCCACTGTCCATTGTCTGAACGCGTAGTGGCTGATGCAGTGACAATGCATTACTTGCACCACTGCAGTTTCGATCAGGGGCAACTACTGTCACGTCATGTTCACGGGCGACAATGTCATGCAATACGGCTAATCCTTTTGCAAAAACGCCATCATCATTACTCATTAATATTTTCATAAACACTCTTAAATACTATGTACAGGCGCCACTGTCTCAATGCACTCTCGAAGTACTGATGTGGCAAAACAGCCACTTGGCAACGAAAACGATAAGGTTAATGTATCACCCTTACTATGCCATTCAAGTTGTGAAGGCCAAATTTTTATTGCACGGCGTTCTTGTTCAAATCCGCACTGGGATAAAAAGTCTACTACCTCAGGGTGCGCACTCGCTATCGCTTGCTCTTGAGATTTAGCTTTTCCAAGAGTGGCTAACTCGCCCGCCCCCCACAACGGCGCAGAAGGACAAATGTCTTTTTGTTGATAGCGCTGCTGGCTTTCTTTTGATTCGGCGTTTTCAATGAAAAAGCTGTTTGAGCCAGCGAGTACCATGGCATCACCATCTTGCACCTTGTCAAAGTCACCCTGTGCAATTCGTGATGAAATCACCTCATTGAAAAACCAACTACGTAAGGCAGATAATGCCATTGAACGTTTATTTCTGTGGCGAATGGCTTCTCCGTTTATCATGCGTTCCGCCATGAGCAAATTGCCGCCTCGTTGGACGTCTCCCATTTCGTTTACGCGCATGACACCGAATCGCTGTTCACCATAGTAATTAGGCACACCATTTTCGGCAATCTCTGCTAAGCGAGACTCAATGGCTTCGGGATGAACAACTTGGCGAAGCGTGATGGTGAATGCGTTGCCTTTTAACTGTCCTGTCCGTAGCTTCTTATTGTGCCTCACTTGTTTTAATACTCGCACACCTTCCAGCTCAAAATCGCTAAAGTCAAAATCGGCTTTGCCTGGTGCGTGAATACCAAACCACTGCCGCGTTAACGCATATTTGTCTTTACGCCCAGCATAGGTTACCTGTCGCAATGGTAATTTTGTGAAACGAGCTAATTGCTCCGCCACAAACGCAGTGTTGTTATTCACCTTTTCTACGTAAATAAACTGATGTTCACCCTCACCACAAGGCGTATAACCTAAGTCCTCTTCAACGACAAAATCGTCGGCTTGAAACTTAAAGATACCGGTGGATACCGGTTTGCTAAAATAATAATTCCAATGCTGTGTTTCTAATGGCTTCATGCTTTTTCCAATAGCACCACAGCGTGGGCTGCAATGCCTTCTTTTCTGCCGGTATAGCCCAGCTTTTCAGTGGTGGTGGCTTTAACGTTGATATCATCAAGGTCGCATTCACAATCTTGCGCAATATGTTCTCGCATTTGGCTAATGTGTGGCGCCATTTTAGGGGCTTGAGCCACTATAGTGGTGTCTGCATTAATCAACCTAAAACCTTTATTTTTTACAATGTTTACAACGTGGCGCAGCAGTACACGGCTATCTGCACCCGCATAGGCGTCGTCGGTATCAGGAAAATGCTTACCTATGTCACCCATAGCAGCTGCACCTAAGATAGCGTCACACAGGGCATGTAGCAACACATCACCATCAGAATGGGCGAGTAAGCCTTGCGCGTGTTCTATCTTTACACCGCCGACAGTAATGGGGCCTTCACCGCCAAATTTATGTACATCGAAGCCGTGTCCAATTCGCATTATTCATTTACCTTATGTGTTTGTTTTATATAAAACTCAGCCAGTGGGAGATCAGCGGGGTGGGTTATTTTTATATTGGCAGGGTTTCCGTTTATGAGTGCCACTTTACCGCCAGCATATTCTATGGCCGAGGCTTCATCTGTGATGGTGACGTTGTTAGAGAGCGCTTTGTTCAATGCCCGCAAAAGTACGCCTGTAGGAAATAGTTGCGGGGTCAGTGCATGCCACAAATTTTTTCGACTTTCCGTATGGGAAATGAGACTGGCTTGGCCGTGATCACAGGCACGTTTCATGGTATCTCTCACGGGTGAGGCCAATATGCCTCCGGTAGTATTGCTGTTGTTCATTACGGCCAGCAGGGCGTCAATGTCTTGATGGGATACACAAGGGCGCGCTGCGTCATGAACTAACGCCCAACTTTCTTCTGGCAAGGTAGCTAAAGCATTTAACACCGAGTCGGCGCGGGTTTTACCGCCTTCCACCAAGTCTATATTGGCATTTGCTATTATTGGCAGCGAATGAATAAAGTCGTCATCATGACTTATCGCAATGACTACTCGGCTCACCGATGGGTGGTTAAGTAAAAGTGTCACTGTATGTTCTAGAATGGTTTTACCCGCTAGGGATAAATATTGTTTGGGGCGGTCGGCTTGCATGCGGCTGCCAACGCCGGCTGCGGGAATAACCGCAACAACATGGGGGGATGTCATTATTCTCACTTACTATCAGCAGGTAGGATCCGGTAAAAAGTTTCACCTCGCTTTATTAACCCAAGCTCATTTCTAGCACGCTCTTCAATGGCTTCTAAGCCAATTTTTAGGTCGTTAATATCAGCTTCTAACAACGCATTACGCTGAGCTAGGTTGGCGTTTTGCTCTGCCTGTGCTTGTACTTCTTGTTCACGGTTTAAATAATCGGGAATACTGTTTTTGCCAAACCATAACCGGTATTGCAGTAACCCTAGCAAAACGAGAAGTACAACGGGGATCCATTTATCTTGCCACACGAGAGCACCTGATATTGGGTTAGCGAAGAATAAGTAAGGGCGGCTAGCCGCCCTCTCATGTGTTGTATTATGCCGCGAAGCGGCGCTGAGTCAAAGGTGCTTTACTCCCCTTGACCGAATTTGCCCTTTAATTTATCAAATAGCTTGTTCTTCTGTTGCTCTACCACACTGTTTAATTGGGTTTGCAACAAGGCTTGCAATGCTTCGCTGTCGCCTTGGGCTGCACTCAGCATACTGTCCACGTCGACCAACTCACCAGATAAAAGCGACTGCTCGTTACTTATCATGCTGTTAAGTTTATTGTTAAGTTCGTCCAGTTTATCTTGCTGGGAGGCCGTTAACTGAGACAGTGCTGCTTGCGCAAGCTTGTTGTCTAAGTCTGACTTTATATTAAAGTTAGGGTTTGAAAGTGTACCATCAAGAAGCATGGTCATACTTAGGCTGCTTAATGATTGGAGTGCATTGGCAATAGCGCTAGTGACATCACTGCTGCCGGTTGCTTCCATCACAAGGTCTTGCAAGTCAACATCGCCGGTGCCGGTTAAGGTGTTGTCAGTCACCTTCATCGACCCTGTGGTGGTCATCAATGCCGAGGTTAAAACCGCGTCGAGCGTGTCGTTTCCACTAAAAGCCACATTCGACATATTGACGCCCGCTAAAGACCACACTTGGCTAGCATCGACTCCGCTACTATCTATCCAAAATTCACCGCTAGAGGTAAACGATTTTAGTAAGTCTCCTGCTGCTTCAATGCTAAAGGTGGTGGGGTTACCAAATACTTCGTGAACATTGGTGATGTTATTCCATTTGCTGGTGATTGCCTCGTTTTGCCAAAGTACAGAGACATTGGCTTCTTTCACTAAAATAGAGGGAATTTCGGTAGGCGCTTCACTTTTTTCTTCCCCTTGAATAAGGGGCATGACAATTTGCATCGCCGACATCAAGTACTCTGTGTATTCCGCCGCTTTATCGCCAAACACAAAATAGGTAACTTGTGACAGTGCGGCTTGATCGCCAGCAATCACGCCTTTAAGCAAAGCATAATCTTCTTGAGGCGCTGATTTAAGCGCGCTAATGGCTTCCGTTAACTCACGCTTTGCGTTTGAGGCTTTGCTAGTAAAGTCGGCAATGCGCGCGCGGTCGGCAGACATTTCTTCTTTTAACTGGTCAAACGCTGACTTAGCCTGAAGCAACGCTTGAGGGTCCTGGTAGTTAGTTTCTTTCAGCTGCGTGACTTGTGTTTTGTAGTAGTCGATTCGAGATTTATCAGGCAAATTACCATAATCTGTCTTGAGGCCTTCACCATAGGTCTCATAGGCAGCTTTGGCGTTCTCGATAGCGGCAGTGGTTTTCAATGGATTCCGTTCAAGGAGTTCGTCCACACTAGGAACGGCTTCTTGTGCTTTACTTTTTATTTCGTCAAAGGACAGTGAACGCTCAGGTACACGATATACTTCGCCAGTGGAGGCGCGCTCCGTATCAAATTGCACATCTAATAAATTGAGTTCATTAACAATAACTTCATCGTCAAGCAGGGGAGCTAAAGCCACATCGGCGTTCGCCTCTCCAACCAGAACTTGGTTGTGTGTGGATTTGGTGGGGTTGGTTAGTGCAATCCCTTTTAAGGTGACAGTGGTGGGAAATAATGAGTGATCAAACTCTGCAATATTAACTTCCGCCCCATAGGATTCACCCAGTTTAGACTCTAAAACTAATTTAATAATGGTGTTGGCGAATAAAAAATACACCAAGAAAAGCACCACAAAAAAGCCGACCACCCACAGTAATATCGACTTGCCTTTAGCCTTGCTACTCATTTTCCACTCCTTGATTTTGCTTAGCCTGCGTTTTCGTGATTCAGTGTAAATCAGTCATACGCAGACTTCCATACATACTAAGTAGCAGTTAGAGTTTAAATTTATTCGCAATATCCATTATCGCTACACAGCTTTCTTTCAGCGCTAAACTCGCTTTTGCGAGGTCATCAGCGGTTCGTAAGCTGCTATCGGCTGCCCCTGAAAGCGCGTTTATACGTATGTTCGCTTCATTGGCTGCTTCAGCTTGTTGCTCAGTGGCTCGGGCAATTTCACTGCTCATGCCTGAAATGTCGGTCATTAATCTGTCAGCCTCTTTTAGACTTTGATTGGCCTGCGTTGCATTTTCCACCGTTTTAACCGATGCCGATTGGCTAACATGCACCGCGTCAACGGCACTTTTGGCATTACTTTGCAGCTTTTCTATCATCGCTTGTATTTCATCGGTACTTTGACCAGTTCGACTAGCAAGGGTACGCACTTCGTCTGCCACCACTGCAAACCCTCTTCCTTGTTCACCCGCACGGGCAGCTTCAATGGCAGCATTAAGGGCCAGTAAGTTTGTTTGCTCTGCAATGCCGCGTATCACATCAAGTACAGCGCCAATGCTTTGTGATTGTTCGGCTAATGCCGTCACCACACTACTAACACTTTCAATGTCAGAGGTGAGTGAACGAATGTCGGTCACTGTGTGCTCCACAACCGTAGCACCATCTTGGACATTCGTACGCGCGCTAACGGTACTTTTTTCAGCAGCGTCAGCGTTGTTGCTCACGTCGTGAATTTGGGTCGTCATTTGCTCCATGGCCGCCGCCACTTGCAACATGTTTTCGTTTTGATCGTGCGCTTGAGCGTTGCTGTCGTCACTCACGCTTTTTACTTTCTCGGCTTGTTCAGTGAGGGCGGCAATGTTGTCTCTAATGCCTATAAGCGATTGGCGCATTTTGTCTGTGTACTGATTAAAGTAGCGTGCCAGACGCGTTATTTCATCTTGCCCTTTTTCGGGTAGCGAGCGAGTTAAATCGCCCTCACCACTGGCGATATCTTTCATGCGCTCTGCGATTTCCTGCACAGGCTTAACAATGCTGCCTCCTATGATGTAAATCAGCAGAATCACCAACGCCACACTGATCACGCAAAAAATAATAATGATGTTTCTTAAATGCGCATATTCTTCTTCTAAATGCGTTAAATAAATGCCTGAGCCTATTGTCCACCCCCAAGGCTTGAAGGCCTTGACGTAAGAAATTTTATCCGTAGGCGTATCTTCGCCGGGTAGCGGCCAGACGTAATCCACAAAGCCTTCGCCCTTCTGCTTGGCTGTTTGTGCCATTTCAACAAAAAACGCTTTGCCATTCCCGTCTTTAAAGGTGCGAAGATCTCTGCCATCTAATGCCGGCTTTATAGGGTGCATCACCATGCTAGGTGTTGCATCTTGAATCCAGTAATAATTACTGTTGTCATAACGCAGCGCTTTGACTGCTTCTAACGCTTGTGACTTTGCTTGTTGCGCATCGATATCCGTTCTATCTGCATAATGGCCTAATAATGTATGAACCACCTCAACGAGGTGTTTGTTTTCTTCATAAGATTTGTCTTTTAAGGCTTGATAGTGTCGATTTAATACAACCCCAGTGAGAAGCAAAAAGAGCAGCCCAATAAGCACGGCAATAATGCCTAGTCGTTGAATCAAACTAAAGTTTCTTAACCACATAATTAACACCCATTTTTTTCGTTTTATAAGTGTAGTCTTAATCTCGTATTTAAAAAGAGATAAAACATTTTATTAACATTTAGTGTGCGCCTTTTTTTGTGTGAAAGTAATAAGACGATAGACTTACTTTGCCCAGTGATAAGAAAGCGTAAACCTGTGGAAGCTGACGGGGAATTAGCGGTATTTAAAGAGATTGTCTTGGGTGGTAGAAAAAGTTGACAGCAGAGGCGTTTCACATAGGAAGTTTGTGCTAGTATCCGCGCAAATTAAAAGGTACCGTGATCTTCATCCTTTAGTCTAAAGTTTAAAGAACACAGGCGAATAAAAGCAAAGTGAAAGCTTTGCTAGCAAAACAGCGTGTTTCGCGATGAAAGAACCAAAGGTTTTCTTGACGAAACGCTTTTATTACAGCTATTTCTACGAAAGGGTTGCAATGCTCACTAACGACACACTTCATACAACATCTCCTCTGCGCCAGCGCATTCGTGACTACTATCGCATTAGCGAGTCAGTGGCCGTGGATCAAATTCTTCCTATTGCCGAAGTAAACCCTCGGGCGCGAAGTCGAGCTTGGGAACGAGCCAGAAAAATGGTGCTGCAAATTCGCCGTGAGCAAGAAGGGCACGGTGGTGTTGACGCGCTGTTGAATGAGTACTCATTGTCTACCGCCGAAGGGGTGGTATTGATGTGTTTGGCCGAAGCACTATTGCGTGTGCCAGACCGCGAAACACAAGATGAGTTAATTCGAGACAAATTGTCCAAAGGTCAGTGGACGCCGCATTTGGGGAATTCTGATTCACTATTTGTTAACGCATCTGCCTGGGGGCTCTTATTCACCGGCAACATGGTGAACTATGCAGATAAGCGTAAGCAAGAACAGTTTGGGTTGTTGAAAAAAACCTTGGGCCGCTTGGGTGAACCCGTTATTCGCCGTGCCATGAATATTGCCATGCGGGTGATGGGGCGTCAGTTTGTCATGGGTGAAACCATTGAAGATGCGGTAGACAGAGCCAAAGACAAAGAAACCAAGGGTTACGTTTACTCATACGATATGTTGGGTGAAGGTGCTCGTACTATGGGTGACGCCGACCGGTACTATGATGCCTACGTAAAAGCCATAAAGGTGATTGGGAAAGCGGCGAATGGTCGCGGGCCGAAACGCTCGCCAGGTATTTCCGTTAAATTATCGGCGATTCATCCACGCTTTGAGTTCTCTCATCGTGAACGCGCCATGGAGGAAATTCCACCGCGCCTTAAAGCCTTATGTCTTATGGCGAAAGAATACGATATTGGCCTTACCGTGGATGCGGAAGAAGCCGACCGTCTTGAGTTATCTCTGGACATTATTGAAGCCGTCTTTCGCGATAATGAGCTAAACGGTTGGACCGGCTTTGGCCTTGCCGTGCAGGCATACCAAAAACGCGCCATTCATGTTATCGAGCACCTGCGAGATTTAACCTTAGAGGTGGGCCGACCATTAATGGTTCGCTTGGTGAAAGGCGCGTATTGGGATACTGAGATAAAAATGACCCAGCAAGCAGGGTTAGAGGAATTCCCGGTGTTTACCCGCAAGTCATCCACTGATGTATCTTATCACGCGTGTGCCAACCGACTGCTTGAATATCGCGATACTATTTATCCGCAATTTGCTACCCATAATGCGTATACCGCTTCAGTCATTGTTGAATTAGCAGGGGATGACAAAGAAGGATTTGAGTTCCAGTGTTTACACGGCATGGGCGACACCCTCTACGATCAAGTGGTGACAGAAGACAAAATTCAGTGCCGAGTTTATGCCCCCGTGGGAGAGCATGAAGACCTCTTGGCCTATTTGGTTCGACGTTTACTGGAAAATGGGGCGAATTCATCATTTGTTAATGCCATTGTTGATGATGAAAAACCGGTTGAAGCACTACTGGAAGACCCAGTAGAAAAAACACAGCGTTTAAAAGTGCGCTATAACAAGTTGATTAAGACGCCTCGTGGCCTGTATGCACCAGAGCGCGACAACTCAAGAGGACTAGACCTTACTGATACCAATGCGGTCACTGCCCTTAAACACGAATTAGAACGCTGGCAAGAGTACTACAAAGTGACCGACGGCGTGCCTGAAGGTGCCACGCCGGTGTTAAACCCAACCGATAAAAATGATGTGGTGGGCTATCACTATTACGCCAAGCCAGATGATATGCGTCAAGCCCTTGATGAAGCGCAATCTGGCTTTGAAGCTTGGTCTAAAAGGGATGTGGCCGAGCGAGCAGAAATCTTAAATCGTACCGCCGATGCCTTAGAGCGTCACATGGCAGAGCTTATTGCCATTTGTATGCGTGAAGCGGGCAAGGTTGCACAAGACAGCATAGATGAAGTGCGTGAAGCTGTAGATTTCTGTCGCTACTATGCGGTGCGTGCTCAGGAAATAGCAGAAGATCAGCGTTTGCTACCTCGCGGGGTGGTGTTGTGTATTAGTCCGTGGAACTTCCCATTAGCCATATTCTTAGGCCAGGTGTCAGCTGCGTTAGTCACAGGCAACACGGTTATTGCAAAACCTGCAGAGCAAACAAGCATGATTGCCCAGCGGGCGGTGGACATTATGCACTCGGTGGGTTTACCGGAAGATGCGCTTAAATTGATTATTTCTCCCGGAAAAGAAGTGGGCGAAACCTTGTTACCTGATGAGCGTATTAAAGCGGTTATGTTTACCGGCTCTACGCAAACCGGCACCTTAATTTCTCAGGTGTTGGCAGAGCGTGGCGGGGAGCAAGTCCCGTTGATTGCCGAAACCGGCGGGCAAAACTGTATGATTGTTGATTCAACAGCGCTGCCTGAACAAGTGGTTGATGACGTTATTCATTCTGGTTTCCAAAGCGCGGGTCAACGCTGTTCCGCGTTGCGTGTTTTGTTTGTTCAAGAAGATATTGCTGATGATCTCACCGAAATGCTCATTGGTGCAATGAAAGAGCTGACGGTGGGTGACCCGACTCAATTGGCCACCGATGTGGGCCCGGTAATTGATGAAAAAGCATTGAAGAGCCTGACCGATCACCAAGCCTTTATGGAAGACAAAGGCACCTTGCTCTACCGCAATGAAATGCCAGCTGGCGCAGAGAAGGGCACCTTCTTTGCGCCAACGCTTTATCAAATTGACAACATACAGGTACTTGAAAAAGAGGTGTTTGGCCCTGTTGTTCATATTATTCGCTTCAAGTCGAAAGAGCTCGACAATGTGCTTGAGCAAATTAACGGCACAGGTTATGGACTGACCATGGGAATTCATTCTCGTATTGAAGAGCGCGCTAATGAATTAGCCGCGAAAAGCCGTGCGGGTAATGTGTATATTAACCGCAATATGATTGGTGCCATTGTGGGTGTGCAACCATTCGGTGGACGAGGCCTTTCTGGCACCGGGCCGAAAGCGGGTGGCCCTAATTATCTGCCACGCTTAATGATGGAGCGAGCGACACCTAAGCCGTCACATATTGATGATATCGATACTACCGATACGGCACTTGTAGGTGATGAAAAGATTGCTGAGCGTGCGCACATCATGATGGACAGAGCTAAATCGGTAGAAGCTCAATGGCGTCATACCGCACTAAATGATCGCATTTCAATGGTGCGTCAGTTGCTTGCTAAGATAGCCAAGGTCGATATTGTTGATGAGTTGGCAGACGATTTAAATCGTACCCTTGCCACAGCCCGTCAACAACTTACCAGTGTAGAGCGTAGGTTAGCAAAACCACAGACATTACCCGGTCCAACAGGTGAGTCGAATAAGCTATATCTAGAGCCCCGAGGTATATTGGTATGTTTTGCCGACAAAGAAGTCACGTTTGAGTATTGGTTACTTTCTATCGTGACGGCGCTTTCTACAGGGAACCCTGTGGTGTCGGTAGTATCGGAAATCTTCTACGACGAAGCGGTGGAAATTCAGAACAAGTTTGAAGCCACTGGCGCACCGAAAGGGCTGTTCCAAGTCGCTCGTCTAGCTCACCTTGATACGTTATTAATGGACGAAGACTTGTCTGGGGTAGTGGTGGACTCTAGCACGGAAAGAACGGCACGTATCACGGCAATGTTGTCTTCCCGTGAAGGCGCCATTTTACCTGTTATTACTGCTGAATATAACGACAATCTTATTCAGCGATTAATGACCGAGAAAACCATCAGTATTGATACTACTGCATCCGGTGGTAATACATCATTGATGACCCTAGTCGAAGACGATGAATAATCTCCATTAGCGTTGTGTACGCCGCTAAATAAAAAATACCAGCCTTTGTGCTGGTATTTTTTTTGCCTTAACCCTTCCTTAACCTTGGCTTTGAAATAATACCTCCATATAAGCGGCATTGTTTGTCGCGGTGCACCGATAAGGGCAGTATGGGAAAGGTAAATGATTAAAACGAAACAAACAGCATGCGCCATAGCACTGAGTTTGCTATTAGGTGCATGTGCCAATGTGGGTGACAAATCACTTAGCGAATCTGCAAAGACAATCACCGGCAATAAAGTGGCTTGGCAGCCTCTTACCCGTGATGACAAAACGTCTGCCGCGGCAATTACCGCAAGCAAGCTTACCGATCTCATTGATGTGTCTGGCATAGAGCACCTGTCTGACTTCATTGATGAAGCGCTAAGTCACAACCCCAGTTTGCAGCAAACACTGATTACTCTGCGACAAGCGCAGGTGGCCATTAAAAGTGCTGAGTCTCAAGACAATCTTAATATAGACGCCAGCTTAAGTGGCGCTAAAGGTGAGCAATCTGACACGAGTTTTACCGGTAGCTTATCGGTTAGCTGGGAGCTAGATTTATGGCAGAAAATTGCTGATGGTGTCACCGCGGCTAACTTAGATGCTGCGAGCGCGCGGGCGAGTTATCAGTCAGCCAGAGATAGCTTAGCTGCCAGTGTAATTCGAAGCTATATAGAGGTTATCACTCAACAGAATCTGCTTGCGATTGAACGTCAGCGCCTGCAAGTATTAGAGAACCAAGAAGCCATAATTTTAACCCGTTACAAAACAGGGTTAGGAGATTTGGATGATTTGGATACCGCAAGAACGAGCAGTGCAAGTACCCGTGCTACCATTGCTCAGTACGAATACGCTTTAGCGGCATCCAAGCGCACACTAGCGGTGTTGCTGGGTCGCCAAGAGCAGTCGCTACCTGAATTGCATTCAAATGTGTCCTATCCAGACGTACTTGTACCTTTAACGTCTGTTCCCGATCAAGACTTGGCACGACGCCCCGACCTGCAAGCCGCTTACTTTACGATCAAAGCTTCAGAATACAATGTCGATGTCGCTTACAAAGCCTTGCTACCTAGCATTAATCTATCTGCGGCATTAACCGACACAGCGAGCTCTGCTTCTGACGCCTTGTTCACGAACCCTTTGTGGAGTTTGTTAGGCCAGATTACCGCGCCACTTTTTCAGGGGGGGGAATTAAGAGCGCAAGTAGATACGGCCGAGCTAAATGCATTGACTGCGTGGTGGCAATACAAAGAAACCCTACTTAATGCGGTTCAAGAAACCCAAGATGCCATAGACAACGAGCGTACCCTAACGGCACGTATTCGCTTTACTGCAGAGGCAATTGACAATGCGCAAAGAAGTGTCCAGAGCACCTCTGGTGATTACCGTCAGGGGCTCGCTGACATTCTTGACTTGCTGTCTGTTTACAACACCCGCTTTGATTTGCAAGCGCAACAGGTTGAGTTGCGTGCATCACAACTTCAAAATCGTATCGACTTAGGCCTTGCTTTGGGCCTTGGAGTGTCTCAATGAAAAACAAGAAAGTTATCGTTACCCTTTTAGCGGCAGCCTGCATTGCGTTGGCTATTGTTTATACCATGATGAACATGGGCGGTGGACGCCCAGGGATGCCATCTAGTGCCGGAAATAAAGCCCAAGCCAATAGTGTGCCTGTAGATAAACAGGTAAGTGAAAAACCAGATACGCCTCGCGGAATGAATAAAAATGCTGCGTTTGCGCCAGCCCAAGGTGAAAGGCCTGCAAATGGAATGCGTGGCGTGGGCCCAAGGGCCGGAATGCGAAAAAGCAATGCCACAGAAACGAGTAACAGTAACTTGGCTCAGGTGGGGGTTTTCGCAGTACAAACCTCGTCCTATAAAGCGTCGGTAAAAGGGTACGGCGAAGTGATGCCTATAGATGCGCTCACCTTGGTGGCGCAAGTCAGTGGCCGTATTACTCAGCTTTCCGATACATTTCAAACCGGTGCTGTAGTGAAAAAAGGTGAGGTATTAGCCTTTATTGATGATACCGATTATGTCGAAGCATTAAGTAGCGCTAAAACTGATTATGAAAGTGCCGTGGTGGCTTTGGAAGAAGAGCGTTTACAAGGTGTTCAAGCATTAGATGAATGGCAGCGTTCTGGCTTAGAAGGCGAACCCGCGTCAGCGCTAGTGTTGCGACAACCTCAATTAAAAGCGGCGCAAGCAAGTTTAGATGAGGCTAAGCAGGTACTGGAAACAGCGAAGCGAGATTTGGCATTCACTGAGATAACGGCACCTTTTGATGCGCTCGTGGTGACCCGGGATGTTTCTTTGGGGAGCTATGTTCAGTCTGGTGAAACGGTTGCTACATTGTATTCGCTAAACACGGCTGAAATTGCCGTTGCACTATCGCCAAGTCAATGGGCACAGCTGCCCAATTTTACTGCCGGTGAATCTTTAGATTGGCCTGTAACGATTGCCGATTCAGCTACCGACAATCATTGGACAGCCGTGGTCTCACGGGCTGAATTACATCAAGACGCCAGTACGCGCCAGCGTAATGCTGTGGTTACCGTAAACGACCCTTTGATGCAGCCTGTACCGTTAACATTTGGCAGTTTTATTAGTGCAGAAATTGAAGGTCGCACGCTGGACAATGTGTGGAAAATTCCGGCGTCTTCGGTATCCCAAAAACAAGAAGTGTGGTTGGTTGAACCCGATACTGGGTTATTGAAAAAATTTACCCCTGAGGTGTTGTTTGAACGGGATGGGTTTGCCTTTATTACGCCGTACAACAATGCATTACGGGCACTAGTTGTGGCTCGGCCGTTAAACAGCTATTTAGAAAATACTGCCGTAGCCCCTGTGGTTGAAGGACGTACGGGAGGGGTAGGTCATGACTAATCACAAAGGGATTATTGCCTGGTTTGCGCAAAACTCTGTGGCAGCAAACCTCTTAATGGTGAGTTTGATCATTTTGGGTTTGGTCTCAATGGGGGATATTCGAAAAGAAGCATTCCCTAGTATGGAACCCAGATTTGTCACTATCTCTATGACCTATGAAAGTGGTGATGCTGAGCAAGCAGAAGAGGGGATTGCCATCAAAATAGAGAATGCGCTAGAAGCCATTCCGGGTATTAAACGCATTACCTCCACCTCAAATGCAAACGGTGCAAGCGTACAGGTAGAAAAGGAAACCGAGTACGACCTTGATGTGCTTTTCGACGATATAAAAACTGAAGTAGACAGTATCTCTAATTTTCCCTCGGATGCTGAAAACCCTGTTATTGATAAGGCGCGCAGACAGGAACATGCTATTTGGGTGCAGCTTTACGGTGATGCAGACCATGCAACTTTGCAATACCTAGGTGAGAAATTAGAGCGGGACTTATTGGCGACGGAGGCGATTCGGGAAGTCAGCGCAGGTAGCTTTATCGATCCTATGATGTCGATAGAAATTGACGAGGCAAAACTTCAAGCCTATGGGTTGACGCTTTCAGACGTGGCAAACGCCATTAATGAAGAATCTAATACCGCACTTACTACCAGTTTACGAAACAAAGAAAAGGTGATTCGGTTAAAAGCGTCTGAACAGGCTTACTATGCGAAAGACTTTGCCAGTATACCGCTTTTTACCAGCAGTAATGGGGTTATCCTAACAGTAGGTGATGTAGCGAAGGTTACCGACATGTTCGCCGACGATAGCTATAATTTATCACGCTATAATGGGCAAAATGGTTATGGTATCCAAGTGCTCATGGATGAGTATGGCGACGTCACCAAAATGGTTGAACAAGCTCATCGAGTGGTGGATGAATGGCACGAAAAAGGGCTGTTGCCACAAGGGATTGAAATTGAAACCTGGTACGATAAAAGTACGCTTATCACGGAGCGTTTAACCCTACTTACTAATAACGCCCTAATGGGGATTGCCCTGGTGTTTGTGACACTTGCGCTGTTTTTGAACCTTCGAGTGGCATTTTGGGTCGCGGCGGGATTACCGTTTATTTTCTTCGGCACCCTGTATTTCATGACAGACTCATATACCAATATGACGTTGAACGAAATGACCACTTTCGGCTTTATTATGGCATTGGGGATAGTGGTTGACGATGCGGTTGTGGTGGGGGAAAGTGTCTACGCCACCCGTAAACAGTACGGTGATACTTTACAAAATACCATTGCGGGAACGCACAAAGTGGCTATTCCTACTTTGTTTGGGGTGCTCACCACAGTGGCAACCTTCTTTGCGCTTTCTAATGTTTCTGGTGGTTTAGGCACCTTGTATTCCCAGTTCGGCACCATTGTTACCTTGTGTTTACTGCTATCAGTGGTGGAGTCAAAACTCATATTGCCTGCTCACTTGGCGCACCTACCAACCAAAACCACACCTAAAAAGGGCATTGCGGGGCTGTGGAATAAGGTACAAGGAAAAGCGGATGCTGGATTGCAATGGTTTAACTACCGGTTGTATCAGCCTCTTTTAAAGGTCACGGTAACTTACCGCTATGCCGCTGTGCTGTTTTTTATTGCACTATTTGTTGTTGTCATGAGTTTGCCATTAACCGGCGCGGTGCGAGTGAGCTTTTTCCCTAGCATGCAAGGGGACACCGTCACCGCTAACTTATCTCTTTACAGTGACGCAAGCTTTGGGCAAAACGAGCGCAATTTATTGTTGCTAGAGCAAAATGCATTAGAAGCTGACCGTCAACTCATTGCTGAAAAAGGCGCAGAGGGCTCTGGCATCAGCAGCTTACAAGTCACCGCCAGTGGTGATCAAAGTGGCACCATTACGATTTCGCTAGATGAATCTCAGCCTTATTCGTTAGATGAACTCTCGGCACGATGGAATGCGTTAACCGGCACCTTGGAGGGGGTGAAAAGCCTGAAAATTCGCTCCCGCAGAGAAATGGTCGATGGCTTTAAAGTGGAGCTTAAAAGCATTAACGAAGATACGCTTATTGCGGCGAACACAGCTTTTCAGGAAGTACTTGAAGACATTGATGGGGTGTATGCCATTGAAAGCTCGCTAACGCCTGGCGAAGCGATGATGCGTTTTGAGATTACGCCTCAAGGGCGAGCGCTGGGGATGGACACGCAAAGCTTGTCGCAACAGTTACTAAAAGCGTTTGGTGGTGAAATTGTACAGCGTTACCTGCGCGATAAAAACGAAGTAAAAGTGAGGGTGCGGTACCCTGAAGAAGACCGCATGAACCCCTCTGACGTTATGAATACGCAAGTGCGCTTAGATGATGGAACTGTGGTGCCTTTGAGTGTGGTGGCCACCGTTTTTCAAGATGTTCAGCAAAAGCAAGTGGTCCGTATAGATGGATTGCGCGCCCTAACAGTAAGCGCCTCGGTAGATAGTGACATCATCACGTCAACAGAGTTGGTTAATTACTTAAACGAGAGCTTTGTACCTCAGTTAGAAAAACAGTATCAAGACTTATCGCTTTATTTTGCTGGGGAAGCTGAGCAGCAGGCGGAAACCCAAAGTTCGATGCAAAGCGTTTTTATCCTCGCATTGCTGTCTATATTTGCTTTGCTGGCCATACCGCTTAAATCGTATATCCAACCTTTGATTATTATGACGGCCATTCCGTTTGGTATTGTGGGCGCTATTATTGGGCACTGGTCGAACGGTTTAATGCTTAGTCTATTATCACTTAATGGTATCTTAGCGCTAAGCGGCGTTGTGGTGAACGACAGCTTGTTGTTAGTGTCGCGGTTTAACGCATTACGCCGAGAGGGTATGGCACTAGAAAATGCAGTGATTGAGGCCTGTACCAGTCGACTACGGGCGGTATTGCTCACCTCAATTACCACCTTTGTGGGTTTGTATCCAATATTGGGTGAAACGTCGATTCAAGCACAGTTTCTCATTCCGGCGGCAGCTTCTTTGGGGTATGGTATTTTGTTTGCTACTGCGATCACGCTTTTATTAATTCCCGCATTGCTGCTAATTTATGAAGATGTTGCGGGCATCGGCGCGCGCGCGAAGAAAAGCGTATTGAGAGTGACGGGGTAGTAGAAAGAATGATTCGAGTATTATTAGTTGAAGATGACTTAGGCTTAGCTGGGAATATACTCGACTATCTAGAGCTTGAAGATATGGTGTGTGACCATGCGGCAAATGGCATGGCTGCACTGCACTTTCAGCAAACTCACCGTTATCAGGTCATTATTCTTGATATTAATTTGCCGCAAATGAATGGCCTTAGTGTGTGTGAGCATATTCGAAACGAAGGTGATGATACGCCGATTATTATGCTTACTGCACGCGACAAGTTGGAAGACAAGCTGGTGGGGTTTGAAAAGGGCGCTGACGATTACCTCATAAAACCTTTCGCCATGGCCGAACTGGTGGCGCGAGTGAGTGCTTTGGCGAATAGACGCTCAAGCCAAGTGAATCAGTTAACCTTTGGGAATGTGATTTTAACGGTAAATCCAGAGGTAGCCATGGCAAATGGTGTGGCAATTAAACTTAGCCCTACAACTTATAGGTTGCTAAAGCATTTAGTCCGTGCAGGGGGAGAGTGTGTGTCTCGTGCTACCTTGGTTGAAGCCGTATGGGGGGAAGATGCACCGGAAAGCAACGCGCTAAAAGTCCATATCCATCATTTGCGCAAAGCACTAACGCAAGCAAACGCTAACGTGCAGTTACTCTCACGGCCTAATAGCGGGTTTTACTTGTTTACGGAGCCTGCCCATGGTTGAAGGGTTAAGACTGAGTCTACGCAAGTATGTTATTTTAACCTTACTGGCAGTGGCCAGTGTGATTTTTGCCCTGTTTTCTATTCAGTCTGCGGATAACTTTCTAGACGGCATGGATGGCATGCTAAGAAGCAGTATGGTAAGAGCAGCAAAGAATGTCGTTGTTGAGCCAGGCGCCCCTACACAAGTACTAGACTTCTATATTGCTGCAACGTATGACGATTTACCCGACACGGTAAAACAGAGCTTTAGTGAAGCCACCTTAATGCCGTTCATCTTGCACAAAGATATTGATAAGCCCGATATGTTTTCCCGCCCTCGTTCGGCTAATTTTTTGGTCGTGGTTCCGCTAGAAGACCGCGGTGAGGTGTTTGTATCTCAAAGTTTTCGTGCTCCCCCTACACCGAATAAAAGGTCGTTTCGAATAGGTCATGAGCTTTATAGTATTCTTGTGGGTGTGGCAGCGTTAATGGCCTTTGCTATTGCACTTTTTCTACTGCTACGGTCTGTTTCTCGACCGGTAGAGTCGCTACAACAATGGGCCGCAGGATTGGATGAAGCTCAGCTAGACGCACCTATTCCTAATTTCCGTTACAAAGAGCTAAACGCCCTTGCTGCTATTATTCACAAAAGCCTGCAAAGCGTGAAGCAGACATTAGAGCGAGAGCGAGAGTTTGTGAACCATGCCAGTCATGAACTCAGAACCCCTATCGCGGTAGTAAGAAGCAGTGTGGAGCTTTTATGCCGCGTGGTGGATGTGGAAAACAGTAAAGGCAGGAATGCAGTATCGCGTATTGATAATGCTTCTAAGACCATGGCTGACTTAACCGAAACTTTGTTGTGGTTAGGCAGAGAAGAAACCACCGGGTTAGTTGAACATCAAGTGGATGTCGCCGAGATGGTGAAAGGGTTAGCTGACGATCTAATGTACTTGTTACAAGGGAAGTCGGTGTCACTTTCTCTTAACTTAGACCCATGTACGCTCATGCTGCCGGAGACTGCCGCGCAAATTGTTATTGGCAATATTATTCGTAATGCCTTTCAACATACCTATCAAGGAAAGGTCAATATACGTCTTAAAGGCAAGCAACTTGTCGTCACCAACGTCGAGGACAGTGCCTTGGCAGCGCCTCGTTTAGACGATACAGGAAGTGGTGTTGAAGAGGGCTTTGGGATTGGTCTTAAACTGATTGAAAAGCTTTCAATCAAGCTTAACTGGGCGTATCGACCTGAGTTTACTAAGAAAGGGTATTCGGTTACGTTAGCCATTCGTTCATTGACGGCACCACAGGTATAGCCTGTGGTTTTAAGGTCATGCACGCCACTATTTCAACGTCATACGCACGCGGGCATGAGCCCGCGCCATCATTAAATTACATCCACTCTTTACTGCGATTGCGTTTTTTGGGTAGGTAGGTGAGAAACACGCCCAGTAAAATCCCCGCACCCGCGACCATGCCGCCACGTGTGAACCAGGTGACCATTTCATCTTTATCTGCACTTTCAACCTTAGCGGTGAGTCGAGTGACTTTTTCAGCCTGTGTCTGTGTTTCAGTACTCAGCTGCGCGACTTGTTGACGTGCGTCATTAAGTTGTTGGCGTAAACGTGCATTTTCCTGGGAAGCGGCCTGTAGAGCAGCTTGACTGTCAGCCAGTTGCTCGCTAATGATAGGCAACTGCTCAGATTGAGACATAGTGGTGGTGACAAACTTAGATTCTACCCAGCCCGTTCTGTCTTGATTATCTTTTATCTGAGTGTAGTCAGTTTCATTATCGCGACTTAATACAGTGACGGGGGTGCCTGCCTCTACCGATCCTAAAATACGATAGTTTCGGCTAGGGCCTGTATGCATAAAAATAAACAGGTCGTCACGAATATAATGTGAAGAAGATGCGTCTTGTGTTGGTGTATTGTCCTGCAAGGCGAACGCTTGGCATGAGCATACAAACAGGGCAACAAATAACCACTTTCGAATCATAGGTAGTCCAAATACTCGTTGAAAACATGGAGATGGTATTGGTTGACCGACATAAAGGCAAGTTTGTTCCACTTTTGTCTAATTTTAATCGTACGCATAAGGTATGATGGCGATGGCTGCTTGCTGTTTCATCGCGTTAAAAGCACATAAGAACAAAGCACTATCGATGCACATTAGTACCGCTTGATCTTCGTGCAGGGCTAGACAGCGCACAGCAAGGGTTGGTATAAGTTTACAACATAATAAAAAGGTCACAGCGCGTCGATATGTCTGAAATAGAACTAAAATTTGTCACGCAACACGATGCCCATCAAGCGTTTAAAGAGCGGGTGCTTCCGCTTTTCGAACGTCATCACGTTAAGGTGTTATCCCATGAAGAATTGCGCTTAGAGAACGACTACTACGATACCGAGCAGCAACATTTTCAACAAGCGAAAATGGGGTTTCGCGTACGTGGCAATAACGGCACTTACGAGCAAACGCTAAAGACAAATGGAAAAGTAAGCGGTGGTTTGCATCAGCGAGCTGAATACAACATACCTTTAGCAAATCCATCCCCTGATCTCACTTTGTTTGAGTCCGATGTTTGGCCCAACGATTGGCAAATTCAGTCGATGAATAGCCAGTTGGTGAAGCAATTTAGCACCCACTTTACCCGCCACGCCTATGTCGTGGAAGTGAATCATAGTACCGTAGAAGTGGTGCTAGATTGCGGAGAGGCGGCAACCACTAAAGCAAGCTCACCCATCAACGAAATTGAATTGGAATTGCAAAAAGGCGATATCGATAGCTTGTTTGTACTGGCTGCCTATATCAACAACGCCATGAACGTGCGACTTAGTGATGTCTCAAAAGCGGCTCAAGGTTACCAATTACTCCATGGATTAACTGCTAAAATTAGGCCCTTGCCCAATTTTCTCGCACTTTCCACCGAAACTACCACCGAAGAAGCGTTTTGCAGTGCAATTCAAGTGGCCCTTGCCCATTGGCAGCACCACGAGCATATGTTTATAGAAAGTGGGTCAATTAAAATGTTGGCTGAAGTGGCGAAAAGTGTGCGCTTGTTATTACAAAGTGTCTCTTTATATCTGCCCGTGCTTCAGTGCCCTCAGTTATTGTCGCTGCACAAAAGGCTCACCGCCTACGCGCAACAATGGGGTTGGCAAGATGATTTGCAGAGTTTGCGTTATTTGCTGTCGAAAAAGAGCTTGTTCCATAAAACCCTGAGTAAGCACCCCGCTATTGTCAGTTACTTGCAAGGCAGAAAAGCCGGTTTATTACATGCGCACGACCCTGCCCGTTTATTTTTCGATTCACCCGCCACCGAAATCAAGTTGCAAGCCATTGATGTCATCAATGCGTTGCCATGGCGTCAAGAGGCGACGGGTTACCAATTACCTGTACTTGATCATGCGAAGGGATGGTTGTCTCAAGGATGGCAAACGGTGCAGCAGAGTATGCCTGTGAATAAACCGATGGCACCGGCTAATTATTCCGCAGTAGAAATGCTATTGCGCCAAACCTTGTGGAGTGGTTTTTTACTCGGTGACTTGTTTGTGGAAGAGCGTGGAAACTTCCGCGCGCCCTGGCTTGACTTACTCACAGGTATCGATGAATTAAACGCCTTACTCATGTTAAAGCGTGCGGTACAAGATGCCGAATTAGAAAGCCAAGCAGAACTAAGCAAGTGGACCAGTGAAAAACTAAGTACCTTAATTAAAGTCATGGAGCGCACGCGCGCGGTAGCCATGCAAAAAGATATTTACTGGTAAATCCGTAGCATCACGTTAACAAGGATGTGGTTAAGATGAGTTCAGCACCGATATTTGATTACCTACTTTATGCCTTACTTGCAGGGTACGGCGTGGTAGTGATACGTTTTTTGTACCGCAGCAAACACCTTGCACAAACCAAGTGGCTGGCGTTAGCAATGGTGAGTTGGCCACTGTTTATGCTAGATGAATGGATTCGCCTGTGGCAACTTGACGCCTTATTACCCCTGTACGGTTTAGGGGATGTTTTCGCCGTTATGTTAATGTCTGCTTGCTACCGCATGATTAAACCTATGTTACTGGCTCATCCAACACGACGCCGTCGGCTTTGGATTCCTTTGGCGATAACCGCGCTAAGTCAATGTGCCATTCTCCTTATACCTGCCAGTGAGAAAGCCCTTTGGCTTGGTGCTGCGCCAAGCGGCGCACCGTTGAACTTATGGCCCGCCTATCTGCCAGCCTTACTGACAGGGTTCAGTGTTTTGTTATTGGGTATTTTTATTACCGAGCAGGTACAAATGTATCACCATCACTTACCTGAACAGGTTGTGGATGTCCGTGAATTCCGTATAAAAGGCGTCACTGGGGCGTCGGGAGCAACAGTTGGTGTGGCTTTTACTAGTATTCTGATGGTGACGGCAGCAACCTTTGGGTTTTTCGCTTTGCCATTTTGGCAAAGTTTGCATCATGTTATTATTGGCCTGTCTTTACTGGCAATTTTATATGCGCTGACACGGCAGGTTAGCACTTCGCCTTCCCCTTTAGATTATCAGCGATTGGATATTGGAGAGGCTAAACCAGCAGAAATGCGCGAAGTCATCAGCCGTGCAGAACGTGCCGTGATCAAAACCAAAGCTTACAAGCAACTCGGGCTAACATTAAAAAGCTTTAGTCACGATGCCGGAGTAGACCCTACCACGTTGGCTATTGCACTTCAGTTGGAACAGAAAAAGAATTTTCGCAGTTTTATTTATCAATATCGATTAGATTACGCTAAAAAAGTGTTGTTACGAAGTGATGCTAATATTTCCAGTGTTGCCAAACGTTTGGGGTTGAACTCTGAAAAGTTTCTTGGTGACGTTTTGGTTAAACACTTTCAAAGTCACCCCTAAAACTAGCGGCTTGAAAACGCGTTAATCAATATATTGTGAGTAAAGGTTTTGCGTAAATAAAATCCTCTTGGGCGAGTCTTAATTCGTTCGCCCTCAGGGCCTAATGCGTCAGTGAGAACTTTGCCATTTGCCGCTTTAGGACGAATATGCAAGGCCACCCCTTGCCGTGAGGTCATCGATTCTACATTTCCGGTGAAAATATGTTCAGTCAGTTCTTCCCAGTCCCGCTGAAGAAGAGTGTCTTCCTGAAGGCTAGGCTGCCACATAAATCCCGTTGCAACGCGCCGCTCAGCTAAGGGGATTCGCCTATCTCCTTCAATAGGGAGCCATAGCACCTGCTGTAATTTATTTCGTACATTACTGGTTTCCCACGTGATGCCTGGTGGCATTAGCAAAGGAGCAAAGCACACATAGGTGGTTTCCAGCGGCCGAAAATCGCTATCAATTGGAATGGTTTTTAATTCGATACCCAACTCTGGGAAATCTTGTTGCGGTTTTGACCCAGCACTCGCTCCTAACCAACGTTCTATAAGCATGCCTGGCCAGCCCTTATGTCGCTGTAAGTCTTTAGGTATGGCGACTTCAGCCAATGTAGCAAGTTCGCCTAAACTTAAGCCTGCAATCGCGTAACAACGCTCAAGTAGGGCTTCTGCTGAGGAAGGCGGGGTAGAAGGTGGTTGCATATTGGGCTCGATAATTTGGTGACGAAATGCAGGTATTTCGATTAATGCTTTGAATGCTGTATATATTATGGAAGAATGCAAGAATATAAAAGTATAGTGTGCTCGGGAGTCTATGTGATAGATGCCGATGGATTCCGTGCGAATGTGGGCATAGTGATTTGCAACAAAATGGGTCAAATATTTTGGGCAAGACGTTATGGTCAACATTCATGGCAGTTCCCTCAAGGCGGAATTGATGAAGGGGAATCTGCTGAACAGGCTATGTTCCGAGAGCTACACGAAGAAGTGGGACTGACATCGAAAGATGTCACCATTTTAAGTGTGACTCGAAACTGGCTGAGATACAAACTGCCAAAGCGGTTAATCCGCCAAGGGAGTAACCCGGTCTGTATAGGCCAAAAACAAAAATGGTTCCTGCTACAGTTAGACTGTAACGAGCGGGATGTAAATGTATTGAAAACAGGGCATCCAGAATTTGATGACTGGCGATGGGTCAGTTATTGGTATCCCATCAGAAACGTGGTGTCGTTTAAACGTGACGTCTACCGTCGGGTGATGAAAGAATTTGCGCCCGTGGTAATGTCGGCACAACAGCGGCCACAGCAGCGCCAGCATTCAGCAACTCAACGACGTGGAAAAAAGCGTAGGCGAGGATAGGTGAAGGAGTATTAGGTGTCGTCTCAGGGTAATTCAGGTGCAATGCTAACCACATTAAAACGTATTGTGCAGGAAATGAATCGTATTCCTGCACTGGATACTGCGCTTTTTCGCCTAGCTAGCCAAGTCAAGCAAACCTTGAAAGTGGATTCTTGCTCGATTTATCTTGCCGATTACGATGCCCAAGTGTTCACCTTAAAAGCGACCGATGGCTTGCACCCCGATGCCGTAGAGTTGGTGAGAATTGGCTTTTCTGAAGGTCTTATTGGGCTAGTAGGGCAGCGAGAAGAGCCGCTTAATATTGTCAATGCCCATAGCCACCCTCGTTTTAAACACTACCCAGAAGTTAAAGAAGAAAGTTATAACGCCTTTTTAGGCACGCCCATTATTCATCAGCGTAAGGTACTGGGCGTTATTACGTTGCAACAAAGTGAAATGCGCCGCTTCAGTGAAGACGAAGAGGCCTTTTTAGTGACGTTGGCGGCACAGTTGGCTCTTGAGATCACCAATGCCGATATTCGAGGGGCACTGAATAATACGTCAAGCGTTGAAGCCATTGTGCAGCAAAAGAACGTGCGAGGTATTGCTGGCTCCCCTGGGTTGGCCATAGGTTTTGGTTTTTCCCCCGATAAATCGATAAACCTCAAAAACTACGTTATCAAGCGAACTCGCTCGCCATCTCAAGAAATTCAGCGTTATCGCTCAGGGGTTGAAATTACTCGCCAGCATGTTGATAGCCTGTCTTTGCGCTTGGACGACGGCATACCTGACGACGTTAAGTCTATATTTCAGCTGTATCATCAATTACTTGATGCCAATAGTTTAGGTCGCGAAGTTGAGGAAAAAATTCGCGAGGGTTGGGATGCGGGCTCCTCTCTTAAAATGGTTGTGGACAGTTATGCGGCGCGCTTCCAAGCTATGGAAGACCCGTACATGCAAGAGCGCGCCATTGATATTGTTGACTTATCTGACCGTATTTTAGTCAACATCCTCAGTGAAGCGAATGGCCAAAAAGTAGAAGAAAAACGCCCCACCCGCGATAGCATCTTGGTGGCTGAAGAAGTCTCTGCCACTATGCTAGCGGAATTTCCTCGGGAGACCTTGAAAGGCATTATTTCCATTCGAGGTTCTAATAACTCTCACGCGGCTATTTTAGCGAGAGCCATGGGCGTACCCGCGGTCATGGGCTGTCAAAATGTGTCTCCGTCGTTACTCGAAGGCAAAGAAATACTGCTAGATGGTTACGCCGGTGAGGTGATTGTTTCGCCCGAGCGAAACATTAAGGCTGAGTTTAGTCAACTTATTGAAGAAGAGTCGGCCATTACCGAACGCATAGACGCTGAGGCCGGGCAGCCCTGCGAGAGCGTAGATGGTTGTCGAATGGAGCTTTACATTAACGCAGGTCTCTCTGCGGATGTAGAGGCCAACGCTGACTTTATCGGTGCAGGTATCGGCTTGTACCGTACTGAAATTCCTTTTATGTTACGAGAGCGCTTTCCCTCTGAACAAGAGCAGGTAGCGCTTTACCGTCAGGTTCTTGAATCGGCTCCTAACTTGCCCATTACCATGCGAACATTGGACGTGGGCGGGGACAAGCCTTTGCCCTATTTCCCTATTAATGAAGAAAACCCTTTTTTGGGCTGGCGAGGAATTCGTTTAACCCTCGATCATCCTGAAATATTTCTTGTCCAAGTTCGGGCTATGTTGCGCGCAAGCGTAGGATTAACCAATCTTCAAATTATGCTTCCCATGATTTCAACGGTCAGTGAAGTTAAAGAAGCAAAACGATTAGTGAACCAAGCTTACTTTGAGATTTGTGACGAAGTATGTGAAAACGGCCACGGATTGCAGCGCCCAAAACTCGGGATAATGTTGGAGGTGCCTTCAGTCCTGTATCAACTTTCTCAGTTGGCTCAACATGTTGATTTCTTCTCTGTGGGGAGCAACGATTTGACGCAGTATTTGCTCGCGGTGGATAGAAACAATACCCGCGTGGCTAGTCTATACAACAGTTACCACCCCGCGGTCCTTGCAGCCCTTAATAATATTGTTAAGCAAGCAAACGAAAATGCAATACCAGTCACTATTTGCGGTGAAATTGCTGGCGAGCCAGCGGGTGCGATTCTCTTAATGGGAATGGGATATCGCCGCTTAAGTATGAACGCGTTTAATTTACGTAAAATAAACTGGCTAATTCGAAAGGTCACCTTAGAAGAGAGCAAACATTTACTCTCGCAGGCGTTGAATTCCGTTAGTCATGAAGAAGTGTTCGGACATCTGAATGATTATCTGGAAACGAAAGGGTTAGGTGGGTTAATCAGAGCGGGAGCGTAATTTGCCTCCTTGTAGATATCTTCAATAGATTGTATTCACAGTCGCATGTAGACTAAAGTATAAAGTCGGGTGCAGTCAGCTGAGATTATGGTAGGCTTGTTAATCGCTAGATAGAGGGAAGCGATGGAACCCGTTTCAATTATATTTATTAGCTGTTTGGTGCTAGGGCTAGTCGTTGGCTTACTTGCGGGTATGTTAGGTATTGGCGGCGGATTGATTATTGTGCCTATTTTGTCCTACCTGCTCATTCATTTTGCCGGTATGACCATAGACAATGTCATGCCTGTGGCTGTGGCTACATCGCTTTCAACCATCATTTTTACGGGGCTTTCCTCGGCATCAGCGCATTACCGACTAGGAAATATGAACGGTACCATTGTGGGCTATACCGGCTTAGGTATCGCTATGGGTGCAGTGATAGGCGCGCAGTTAGCAAGTTATATGTCAGGGGCATGGTTAAAAAATATTTTTGCTGCGTTTGTTATTGTCATCGCATTGCAAATGTTGTTTGGTAAACAGAAGGCATCAGGGAATAGCGCCTCGCCTATTATGCTTGCCTCCATTGGGGCTGTCACTGGCGTGGTATGCGCGTTAATGGGCATAGGTGGCGGAGCGCTGTTAGTTCCTGCGTTAGTTTGGTTTAATATCGATATTCGCCGCGCTATTGGTTGCGCCGCGTTCGGCGGACTAATCGTCGCTATTTTTGGTACAGTGAGTTTTGTTATTGCCGGTTGGAATGTGCCTGACTTGCCGCCTGGCAGTGTAGGATATGTATTTGTACCCGCTACCTTAGGCATAGTGGCTACCTCGGTATTTACTGCCTCTATTGGGGCAAAGGTGGGGCAAAAAGTGAACACAAAGGTGTTAAAGGCCATTTTGGCATGTCTGCTGGTAGTGGTAAGTATTAAAATGATTGCAGGATTAGAATAAAACGTATGGTTGAAAGTGGTTATTTGGTTTTTCCGAGTATTGACCCCGTCATTTTTAGTGTTGGGCCAGTAAGCGTACGCTGGTATGGCATGATGTATCTTGTCGGCTTTATCGCCGCCTATTTACTTGCACAAAAGCGTCTATCGCAAACAAATTGGAATCGTGACCAATTAAGTGATTTGCTGTTTTGGAGTTTTGTCGGGGTTATCCTTGGCGGGCGGTTAGGCTATGTATTCTTTTACCAGTTTGGCATGTTCTTAGATAATCCGTTGTACCTATTTAAAATATGGGCCGGTGGAATGTCCTTCCACGGCGGTCTACTCGGGGTGCTTACCGCCTTATTTTGGCAGGCAAAAAAAATGCAAACCACATTTTTGCAACTCGGGGACTTCGTTGCGCCCTTAGTGCCTATAGGGTTAGGTGCAGGGCGAATTGGTAACTTTTTAAATGCCGAGTTGTGGGGCAGAACCACAGATGTGCCTTGGGCCATCATTTTCCCTAATGCGGGCAGTGTGCCACGCCACCCATCGCAGCTTTATGAGTTTGCCCTTGAAGGTGTGGTGCTATTTGTTATTTTATGGCTGTTTTCTGCGAAAAAACGACCTGTAGGGGCCACGAGCGGCTTATTCCTTTTAGGGTATGGCAGTTTTAGATTCTTCGTAGAATATTTCAGAGAGCCTGATGCACATATTGGTTTGTACCAATTAGGCCTTAGTCAGGGGCAACTACTTTGTTTACCAATGATTGCGTTAGGGTTAGCGCTGATCATTCGCGCTTATACGCGCTCATCCACGCAAGTTGAACAAACGAAAACATAAGAAAAATAATGAAAGAATACCTTAAGCTAATGCGCCACGTTCGTGACAACGGCGTGAAAAAAGAAGACAGAACAGGCACCGGCACCTTGAGTGTTTTTGGTTATCAAATGCGCTTTAATTTGCAAGAGGGGTTTCCCCTTGTTACCACCAAAAAGTGCCATTTAAAGTCTATTATTCACGAGCTTTTGTGGTTTTTAAAAGGCGAAACAAACATCGCCTACCTTAAGGAAAATGGCGTCAGCATTTGGGACGAGTGGGCCACAGATGAAGGCGAATTAGGGCCTGTTTATGGTCATCAGTGGCGCAGTTGGGATCGCGGAGACGGCACCTCTGTGGACCAAATTGCAGAGCTTATTGAACAAATTAAAACCAACCCAGATTCCCGTCGTTTAATCGTGAGCGGTTGGAACCCAGCTGTTTTACCCGATACCGATTATTCTCCGAAAGAAAATGCCGCAACGGGTAAACAAGCTTTGCCGCCTTGCCATACGCTGTTTCAGTTTTATGTGTTAGAAGGTAAATTAAGTTGCCAGTTATATCAGCGAAGCGGGGATATTTTCCTTGGCGTTCCCTTTAATATTGCCAGCTATGCTCTTCTTACCATGATGGTCGCGCAGGTGTGCAATTTAGAGCCCGGCGAGTTTATTCATACCTTAGGTGATGCTCACCTGTACAGTAATCACTTAGAGCAGGTGGAGCTACAGTTAAGCCGTACACCGTTTACGCCGCCGACAATGAAAATAAACCCAGATGTAAATGATATTTTTGGCTTTAGTTTCGACGATTTCACCTTAGAGAACTACCAATCTCATCCACCTATAAAAGCCCCAGTAGCAATCTAAGGAAAGAATGTGACTACCCAAGTTCTAATTTGCGATGACTCGGGCTTTGCCCGACGACAAATGGCACGAAGTATTCCGGATGGGTGGGATGTAGATATCGCATTTGCTGAAAATGGTCAGCAGGCTATCGATCTTATTCGCGAGGGTAAAGGCGATGTCCTGTTTCTCGACTTGAATATGCCGGTCATGGATGGCTATGAAACGATGGCCTATATCCGCCAAAACGACCTTCCCTGTTTAGTCATCGTGGTATCCGGTGATGTGCAGGCACAAGCGAGAAGTAAAATGCTCAGCTTAGGTGCTATCGACTTTATTCGTAAGCCCATCGACAACGAAAAATTATCAGATATTTTAAATGCCTATGGTATTTATAGTGGCGACAAACAGGCCAGCGATCGTCACGCGCCACCGGCAAGCGTCGACAACCTAACCCTTGAAGATCAGTTTGACGCCTATCGAGAAATGGTGAATATCGCTATGGGGCGTGCCGGAGAGAATTTAGCCGAGCTCTTCGGGGAGTTTATTGAATTACCTATTCCCAATGTGAATTTACTTGAGAGCAATGAGCTGTCGATGGCCATCGCAGAAATTAACAGTAAAGACAGTGTGTCAGCGGTTTCTAAAGGCTTTGTTAGTGCCGGGGTGGGGGGTGAAGCGCTGGTCATATTCAACGACACTAACTCACAAAATATCGTTCAATTATTGAAGTATGAAAACTATCAATCATCGGGCAATGTGGAGTTAGAGGCACTGATGGATGTATCTAACATCCTTATAGGCGCGTGTCTCAATGGACTATCAGAGCAGTTAAACCTGTCTTTTAGCCATACGCATCCAGTTTTGTTGGGACAACATCAAGGCCTCTCCGCCCTGTTAAGTGACAACGTTAAACAGTGGGGAAAGGTGATGGCCATTGAAATTGGTTACGCCATTAAATCGAGAAACATTGCTTTTGACTTATTGTTATTGTTTCCCGATGCAGCCATGAATGAAATATACGCGCGGCTAGTAGAAACAAACAGGGATGTAAACTGATGGACGCCTTCGCCTTAAAACAGAGTATTACCAACGAGCTTATAAATGCCATTGATGTAGGTGTAGTGGTGCTCGACAGTGACTTTTGTGTCGAGGTGTGGAACCAGTTCATGGAAAATCATGCGTCAATTAAGCCAGCTGATATTGTTGGCCAGTCCTTATTTAGTCACTTTCCGGAAATTGATGAAGGGTGGCTTAGGCAAAAGTCAGTTCCTATTTTCAACTTACGTAGCCCTGTCTTTATCATTTGGGAGCAGCGTCAGTATTTATTTAAATTTGGCGCAAACCGCCCCGTCACTTGTGGCGCTCACCAGATGTATCAAAATGTCACCATGTTTCCGATCATCGGCGACAATGGCGAAGTATCGCGTTTTTGTATCATGGTGTATGACGTTACCGATCAAGCATTAAGTAAATTAGGCATGAGCCGTCTGAACGACGAGCTTAAAGTCGCCAGTCGCATTGACGGTTTAACAGGGCTTTTTAATCGGCGCTATTGGCAAGAGCGTTTCGAGCAAGCCTACAAATTAGCGAAACGAAGAGAAAAACCTAGCACGGCACTCATGTTAGATATTGACCACTTCAAAAAAGTCAATGATACCTATGGGCATCAAGCCGGAGATAGCGTTATTCAAAGCTTGGCACATTTAATTAAGCGATGCGTCAGAGAAACCGATTTAGCGGGGAGATACGGTGGAGAAGAATTTGCCGTTATTTTGACAGACTCAGCGGTGGATAATGCTGTTACGGTCGCTGAGCGCCTAAGACGTCTGGCTGAGCATTCACAGGTTGAGCACGAAGGTCAAATTATCAAATTCAATATAAGCGTGGGGTTAGCAGAGTTTTCTCCGTTGTGCGATTCGCCTATGGAGTGGCTTGAGCGAGCCGATCAGGCCTTATACCAAGCCAAGCAAACCGGCCGAAATAAATATTGCGTGTGGCAAGAGCAGTAACCTTAGGTTATGCCTGTTAGCCTTGCGACGGTAGTGGCGACACGTCATGCAATACAGGTTAATGCTCTGATTGATATAAAAAAGACAGCCTAAGTGTATTTTTCAATTCTTGGAAGGTAACCGGCTTCACTAGATGATACCGAATACCCGCTTTTAAGCTTTGTTCCTTGTCGCTTTTATGGGCATTGGCCGTGAGCGCAATAATGGGAATACGTGGGTGCTGTTCTCTTATTATACGCGCCACTTCAAGCCCATTGATGTCTGGAAGGTTAATATCTAACAGTACAGCATCAAATGCGCCTTCTCTCGCCGCAATGATAGCTTCTTCCCCAGAGCGCACGGTGGTGGGGATATGGCCCATGCACAGCATCATATTTTCAACCATTTCAGCATTTATTGCCTCATCCTCTATCACTAATACCCTAGCATGAGAGAAGCTTTGTAATGTTTTTCCTCGTGGATTCGCTAAATGGTGAAGACAATCTACAATTCTATTCTTATCAATTGGCTTCACAAAAGACTGCCATACTTCAACGTTATGGTTGGCGATAATATTGGCAATATCCGGTGTTGCTGATAACACAATAATTGGTGGAGTACGGTCACCATAAATGGCAGTGAGGGTGTTGATGAGCTCGATGCCGTTAATGCCAGGCATATATAAATCGACAAACACCCCCGAAAATTGCAGTACCTCGTCATGTAAATTGAGTAAGTCAGAACCGGATGCAAAGCATCGCGTTCTATAGCCTTCTGCATTAATGAGGTTTTGAATATGAATGCGGGATATTTCTAAATCATCCACAATCGCAAAGCGGGCAGTGCCACAAACATGTTGCTCAGGAACATCGTCGTTAATGGGGCTGATGGGTATATTAAGGGTAAATTCACTTCCTAGCCCTTGTTCACTGTTTACTTCTAAGCTTCCATTCAGTGCGTCGAGCGACTTCTTCACTATCGACAACCCAATTCCTGCACCTGGGTAGCGTTGATTATAGGGTTGGCTCCCACGGTAAAAGCGTTCAAAGATTCGCGCTTGTTCCCCATCGCCAATGCCAATGCCTGAATCTACCACTTTTACCACAAGGTAGACTTTTTTGTCCTTCACTTTAGTCGTGATATTGGTATCTATAATACCGTTGGAGGTAAATTTAACGGCGTTATCTAGAATATTTTTTAATATATTGGCAATTAAGGTGGGGTCGCCGTCAATGTAGTGGGGCACGCTATGACTACAGTGCATACTGAACTCTACTTGTTTATCCCTTACTTGAACTGAGAAGGGCGCAATACATTCATCCAGTAAGCTAATTAAATCAATACGTGTAGTGTGAGGGGTGATGGATGATTCATCACTTAGCACATCGAGTAAGTTATTCGTCAAATTAAGTAGGCGAAAGCAAGACTGTTCCGCTTGCTGAATTAATTTGGATTGCTTGTCTTTCATATTCGGTAGTAGTTCTAAAGCGGCGATAATGGCACTTATTGGAGCGCGAAATTCGTGACTCATTAAGTTTAAGAACTGCTTTTTTCCCGGCTCCAATGGCAAAGGTGACTGAGAGGAATAAGTTGATAAATTGCTTTCACTTTTCTTTGATTCGTCGGTGAGAGGATTCGCCTCGAGTGTGCGCGCCTGCTGTCGGCTTTTATACAGGTGCCAGGATACGATAGTAAGGCTAAGCAACAGTATTGCGAAGGCCAAATTGAGCGTCATTTGCGCTTTCTTACTTAAGGCATCTTCTTGGGATATCAGTACTTGTTCTTGTATCTGCAAATGAGTAATGATGGCGTTTAAGGGGAGCTTATTTGATAAAAGCCGCAGTGCCTCATCCGGAGAATATTGAACTAAGCTTCTTAGCAGGTTTAGGGTGGTTATACTTTGATGAATAAGCCCCGCATTCCCAATGGATTCTCGGTACGCCTCATATTGATCAACTTGTATGATGCGGCGGGAAAAGTCTATTTCGTCCTCTTGTGTTTTTAGGTAATTGACGAAATGAAAGTCAGCTTCAGTGGTAAGGCTAAGTAACTGACGTTGTAATACGAAAATGGAATCTAGATTTTCATCCTGGTAATAGCTTTCAACGTTTCTTTCAATATTGTAAAAGGTATTCTCTACACCATTCAAAGATAGCAGAGACGCGCGCAAGGCGGTTTGCTGTTGAAACAGTGTGTAGTGATAGGCGTAAAAGAATAAGGTTAATCCAAGCATTAGCCACATAAGCGGCACAAGGCGAGTTTTATACATCGATAGCAGGTGAGTGACGTAGCGCATTTATACTCCATTATGACAGCCAAGGTCGTCTCGTTGTGCGCGATATAGCGGGTTAAGGCGAGCGTTAATTTCCAAGGTAGATGGAATATACCCTAACTTTAGTCGCTAAAGGCTGAATTGCCAACTTTGTGTTCCTGTTAGGTTGGCGGGTGTTCAAGGTGTTGAATTTTGTCCTTTATTCGATATAAGAAATACAAGCTTGGTAGCACCATTAAGGCGGTAGCAATGAAAAAGAGGCTCCAATTGCCATCAAGGGCATCGACAACGAAACCACTGCCCGCCGCTAAAAATGTTCGCCCAGCAACGCTTAACGAGGCCATTAGCGCGTATTGCGTGGCACTAAACGCTCGATGACATAAAAGCGAAATGAAGGCCACCATGGCTACGGTACTCCATGCTGATGTGAAACCATCCACGATCACAGCGGCAGCTAATAGGGTAACGTTTGGTCCGGATTGAGCAATCCATGCAAACATCAAATTGGACGCGGCCATGGCAATACCCGCCGTCATTAAACCACGATAGATACCATAGCGAATATTCACCATACCGCCCACAAGTGAGAATAAAATAGTCACCCACCAATTAAGCAGTTTCGAATAGGTGCCAATATCGCTGTTTGAAAATCCAATTTCTTTGTAAAAAACCAAACTCATGCGACCTAGGAAGGCTTCGCCTATTTTAAAAAGAAAGATAAACAATAGAAAAGAGAGAGCGAGTTGTACCCCATTACGAACGAAAAACTCAGCAAAAGGCGCAATTAAGGTTTGCTTTATCCACGTTAGGAACCGATTTTTTGTTGAGAGCGGAATGTGAGACACCGCACTTTCTAATAAGCGCTCTCTGGCAATCGCCGGCTCTTTTGCTAATAAGGTGCCTAACATCAGTATGCCCATTGCCGCGGCAAGTAAGAGGTACACGTTGGGCCAATAAAAGTAGGGCGTATCTACGAGGAAAAACGGAATGGCGCCCAGGCCTCCAAAGCCGGTCCACCATCCTGCAGTGGCAACGGACGATGCGGCAGAGAGCCCATCTTTATCGCTTTCATCAATGATATCAATTCTGTAGCCATCAATAGCAATATCTTGTGTGGATGAACATAGTGCAATACAGAAACTAAAAAGAGCGAGGTAGAAAAGATGCGTGTCAGCGGTAAGTTGTGACATTGCAACACAGCCGAGGGCTATACCTATTTGCATGGAGATAATCCATCCTCTCCGTTGCCCTAAGAATAGGGGTTTAACGCGGTCTATCAGCGGTGACCATAGGAAATTAAGGGAATAAACTGAGAAAACTATGCCAAAGAGTCCGATGGCCGATCGCGACAAGCCTTCATCGGCAAGCCAAGCATTTAAAACTGAACCAATCATCACCCAGGGAACACCGCTTGCAATACCAAAGATAAAAATACTGAGGTAGCGACGATCGTTAAAAGTTTTAAGGGACTGCAGCAAAGAACAACTCATCAGCAATAGGGGAAAATGCTATTGAGCCATGTTAGCACTTAATGTGCAACGTCTTAAATAAGGAAATAATGCCTTCTTGATAGCAATGACCATTGATACCAAGAAGGGCTATTAACAAATGAAAATTCTACGCCGACATTTAAGGGCGAATGCCTACGCAGTCAAACGGGCAGTGACCTTTGCCTTCTAAAAAAAGTACACAGTTAGTGAGCTCTTCTATAAGGTAGGTATCGTGTGCCAATTTATCTTCAGGCCAATAATGAACTTGGTGTAACAAATGCCAAAATACACGCTCTTTGGGCGTATAGGGTTGCGTAAAGGTGTATTCTATCTGGCCCCACTCTTCCATACTATCCCAAAAGAATAGCTCGACCTCCTCGATTGGAAGCTCTCCATGCCAGAATGCTCGCAAATAAAAACACAGCTGTTTGGCTTTTTTATTGACAAACTCTTGTACAGTCACAGAGATTCAGCCGCTGGTTAATTTGTTTCAATGAATTATAGTTTAATAAGAACTTACTGCCTTAAACGCCGATACATTTAAAGCTAGGTTGCTGTTTTATTGCAAAAATTAGACTAAACAATTTGCGTTTGTATTACCAGCCTAAATATCGTGTCCAGCCAATAATATGTCCACTAAGAATATGAATATACGGGGGTTTGTCATTGTCCATTAGACTAAAGGTTGAAATTTGAGCGGGGATGGACTGTTGGCGGTAGTGTAATTTTAATGAGGTGGCGGCTTTATGCCTGCGTTTAGAGGCTGTTTGATGTGCCCAGGCATTCACATTGGGCAATGATAAATCGAGCACGGGAAAACTAGTACTGGCAATGACATCAGGGATGGCACGGTTTATTTGCGCTTCTGGCCAAAATGGCGAGAGGGTCACCAAGGTGCTTGGTGCCGCTATTTTTTCCTGCGCCCCTAAATCTAAAACTTGTGCGGCGGTCATTCCTTGGGAAACAATCACTCTAAACCCTTGATGTCCTTGACTGTAATTGTCTAACGCGTTGAGCAATACCACAAGATGTTGGGCACTGGCTTGATAATCGAGTTGGGTTGAACGGCTGTCTATTCTTGGATGGGCGCCGCTATTCTCGCCCTTTGCATCTTCACTTGTATTTTCAGTCCAAACGGGGTTGCCTAAAATTAAAGGAATAGGGCTTACAATACAATGCCAACCTTTTTCACTTAACGATTCAGCTAACGCTTTTGATTGCGTAAGATTCAGCTCGTTAGAGGACTGGTCGGCCAATATATACACCACCCCGCGAGAAAGCGGTGTAGAAGCGGGAATGTCAAAGATAGGCACCGCCGTATCGCCCACCATCAATTGAGACAGTTCGTTGGGTAAAAAGGCGTTTGAAATGTCGCTGTAAAAGCTTGCCCAGCTCATTTTGCAAAATGCACTAGCAATTAAAAAAGCCAAAATGAAACGAAAGGGACGGACCATGTTATACCTGTATATTTTCTTCATATTTATATCGGCAAGCGCGATGACTTCTTCAATAAAATTCTAGTATACAGCGTATAAAAGGGTTAGCCCTCCTTGAGCGCAACGCATTCGCAGCGCTATGCGCTAGGGCCTAATCTCATCAAACAGGGGCCTAGGCACATAGTCACTAAAAGGAATAGGGCTATTAAATGTCATTGCTTCTAGGGTTACCGGATGTGCAAAACAGAGCGATTCAGCATGGAGTTGCAACCTAGGCGCCATGGCTAGCGCCTTCTCATGGGCATATAGCCTATCACCTAATATGGGGTGGCCAAGGGCTAACATGTGCACCCTAAGCTGGTGGGAGCGACCTGTCACCGGATATAGCGCTACCAGTGTTTCGTCACCCTCTTGTTGTATGGTTTGGTAACGAGTGTGAGCAGGTTTACCCCTTTCATGATCTACCATTTGCTTTGGCCGGTTAGGCCAATCGCAAATAAGCGGTAGCCTTATCTCGCCCTCTGTTTGTTCAACGTTGCCAAACACTCGAGCGAAATAGCGCTTTCGAGTTTGACGAAGCTCGAACTGCTTCGATATATGCCTATGACTGGCCTTATTCAAGGCCATCACCATGATACCAGAAGTGGCCATATCCAAGCGATGCACGACAGTCGCAGTTGGAAACACATGGTTTACTCGGCCGATTAGGGCATCTTTATGCTCGTCAGCCTTTCCAGGCACACTGAGTAACCCGCTGGGTTTATCGGCCACTAAGATGTGGTCATCGTAATACACTATACGTAAATACGGTGACATTGGAGGCCGGTACACGAAAGAGGGGTTCGCCATTAGGGATTATTTACCACAATACGTAATGCATCCAATTGTACATCAGCAGACTGAATAACCTTGTTTAACGTTTGCATTTGCGTTTCTATAAATGCAATTTCACTGTCTCTTACCGCAGGGTTACGTTTTTGTAAGTCTTTAAGGCGCTGAATTTCCCCATTTAATGTTTCATGCATGTTTTGCAGGGCATCGTGCAATAGTGTGTTGGCTTGTTGATGCGCCAGTTTTCTTGCGGTTTCAATAGCAAGCGTAAGGGGTTGTTGTAAAGCCTTAATGAGCTGTGAGGAAATTTTACGGCCCACTTTGCGACTAATTTGCACATCAAGATCGACGGCGTTACCTTGCGCATCTAAACAAATCCGCACCGGTGTTTGAGGTAAGAAGCGGCCTAGCTGTAGAGATTTTGGTGCGCTTGCATCAAGTACGAATAACGCCTCTACCCAATATGCCCCTTTGGGCAATGTGGGATCTGCCATAAAGCCCATGCTGCTTTTGCCATGAACATCAGTAAGAATGACATCAATGGCGGTATGCACTAATGGGTGATCCCAGCTTAAGAAGTGCACATTTTCTAATACCGTGGCCACACGACGCTTATAAGTTACGGTCATGCCTTCTGGATCAAGTCCAGGAATTTGGCTCACCATATGTTCAGTGGGCATGAGAATAAAACAGTCGTTATCTTTTTCTTCTTGTTGCACGCCAATAGCGTCGAAGACGCGACCCATAAATCGTGACAAGTCTTGGGAAGTATCAAGGTCGATAATGTCTTCTAATAGTTTCTCTACCCGACCTTCCCCCGACGCGTTGAGTTCTAAAAGGCGATCCCGTCCTGCTTCTAGTTGGCTGACGAGCTGACTATTTAGGGTATGGCTTAAATTAATGAGTTCTTCTCTTGCACGGTCGTCTGACGGCTTAAGGCAAGCCCCAATAAGTAAGGGTTTGACGTCGTCAAAAACCCCAGCACCTGTGGGGCAGGTCTTTTCAAATGCATTCAAGCCCTGGTGATACCAATCTACCAACACATTCTGCGCACTTTGTGCTAAGTAGGGTACGTGGATTTGTACCGTATGCATTTGTCCTATGCGGTCTAAACGGCCAATGCGCTGTTCAAGTAAATCTGGCGTAATGGGTAAATCGAACAAGACCAAGTGATGGGCAAATTGGAAATTGCGCCCTTCACTACCAATTTCACTACATAGCAGAATTTGAGCACCATCTTCATCATCGGCAAAATAGTGAGCGGCTTTATCTCGCTCAACGATGCTCATACCTTCATGAAACACACTATGGCGAATGCCTGTTTGTGTTCTTATCACTTCGCCAAGCTCTTGTGCTGTGCGTGCACTGGCACAAATGAGCAATATTTTTTCTGGCTTAACCGAGTTCATAAAGTCGAGTAACCACTCAACCCTGGGGTCTACCTGCGTCCAAGTATTGACCACACTAGGCATGCGTTCGGGATAAAGCGCGTAAGTGAGGTTGCCTTCGCTTAAGGCGGCATCGTAGGCCGCGGGTAAGGCAAGCGGATATGCAGATAATGCACGATCTGGAAAGCCTTCAATATTTGCACGGCGGTTTCTAAACAACATTCGCCCGGTGCCGTGACAATCAATAAGTTGATGAACAAGGTTATTGCGAGCTTTTGCATCATTCAAATCGCCGGCGTGAGCCATTATGTCAGGGGCGAAGTCATTCAGTTTAGCGCGTTGCTTTGGATTGGGCTGGGCATCAGATAGCAAGGGGGCGACGGCGTCCGCCAACTGGCTATAACGTGATTCTTCGGTTAAAAACGCCTCGTAACTATGAAAACGGGCAGGATCAAGTAACCGTAAGCGAGCAAAATGACTTTCATGGCCTAATTGGTCAGGGGTCGCGGTGAGCAGAAGCACCCCTGGCGTTGCGTTTGCCAAAGCCTCTACACATAAATATTCTTGTGAAGGCGTGTCTTGAGACCATGCAAGGTGATGGGCTTCATCAACAACCATTAAATCCCATGAGGCCGCTTGAATCTGCGTTTGGCGTTTAGGGTTTTGGCTAATGAAATCGATACTGCTAAGTACCAGCTGGTCGTTTTCAAACGGATTGGCATCATCGTCATCCAGTGCTTCACATCGACTTTCATCGAAAATAGCAAAAGGTAAATTCACCCGTCGTAACATCTCAACTAACCACTGATGCACCAGTGAGTCAGGGACCAAAATAAGCACCCGCTGGGCACGGCCAGTGCGCAATTGTTGGTGAATGATTAAGGCGGCTTCAATGGTTTTACCCAGTCCAACTTCATCAGCAAGTAATACTCTTGGAGCGTGGCGAGAGCCCACTTCAGACGCAATATGTAGCTGATGAGGAATTAGGGATATACGCGCTCCTGCAAGCCCTATAGTACTTGAACGTAAGTATTCGTATTGATGATTAAGTGCACTAAGGCGTAAATCGAACCATTTGGGATTGTCGAGTTGCTCGCTAAATAATCGTCGCTCAGGTTGGTTTAAGCGAATGTGGTGGTCCAGCATGGTTTCAGAGAGGCGTACTTGGGCTTTATTGTCTTCCCTGATACCAGAATAAATGCACACGCCTTGGCTTTCTTCGATGTCAGAGATGGTCATTTCCCACCCGTCCTGACTTTTAACCGTTTCACCAATATCAAAAATTAACCGCGTTAACGGCGCTTCTTGTTTGGTGTACATTCGCGCTTCGCCTGTGGCAGGGAAGAGAATTTCAACTGAACGAAAATCGACACCAATAACCGCACCAAGACCCAGCTCGGTTTCTGTATTACTTAACCAACGCTGACCAATAGAAAACGGGCTTTCTGAACTCATATATCACCAACCTTTTTTACGGGGGCGGTATTGTACGCATTGCGACATAATAAGTCATTAATACTAGCTCATTTGTCGACGATTGAGAGAAGCGTGAATGCATCCGATGCTTTTTGCCGTCAAAAATAAAAGTAGAAAAACAGTGCCAAATTTAAAAATCTGGATTATGGTGGAATTAGACGTTCGTGAAATTGAAAAAGCGAACGTTGGAGGCAAGGTAACACAGCTTGCTTCTCAGTCGACGCGATAAGGGGGTGAAGTCCTGTTCGAGCGACAACTTCTCCTTTACGCGGAACTGTTACCTTGCAAACTGCGCAGTTGCAGTGAGCCTGGCTTTATTTACCGGAGTGAAGGATGCCCAAAAGAAATTCTAGCGATACAAAAATATACGTCCTCGATACCAACATTCTGCTGCACGAACCTCACGCCTTTCTCTCTTTTAAAGAACACGATGTGGTCATTCCCATGACAGTGTTAGAAGAGCTCGATTATATAAAAGACAGTAAAAAAGACGTGGCTCGTGATGCCAGGGTATCAATTCGCGCAATGGAAGATTTGCTACATGATGCCACACCGGAAGAAATGTTAGCGGGAGTCACGATGGAAGGCATGGGAGCGGGTTCTACCGCGCCCTCGGGAAGCCTCTCCATTTTCACTGATCTGAATATGGCGGAAACCCAGCAGGTTTTTACTAGCAATGAAAATGACAACCGCATTATCAATGTGGCGTTACATCTGCAAAAGACATTCGCGCCTCAGCAGGTGGTGTTGGTAACGAAAGACTTAAATATGCGCTTGAAAGCAAAAGGCGCAGGCTTAGCTCACGTTGAGGACTACCGAACCGATCAATTAATTACTGATATCAAATATCTGTCCCGAGGCTTTCATCAGTTCGAAGGCAATTTTTGGGATGCAGTTAAAAGTGTAGATAGCCGAACAGAAGGGCGTGACACCATTCACACGGTACCAAAATCTATGTTGCCAGAAGCCTACGTCAACGAGTTCTTACTGGACGACAGCAAACATTTTGCCGGGTTAGTGGAGGCTGTTAATCAGGACTCCCTTGAAATACTCGATTTAGGCTATGAGCGATTAATGAGTCGCCATGCCTGGGGCATTACGCCCAAAAATATAGGCCAGGCTATGGCGCTTCACGCGCTACTCGACCCCCATATCGATTTAGTGGTGCTGACAGGGCCGGCAGGCAGCGGTAAAACTCTTCTCGCCCTTGCCGCTGCTTTGGAAATGGTGGTAGAGCGTAACATGTACGACAAAATCATCGTGACGCGAAGTACGCCAGAAATTGCTGAATCCATTGGCTTTTTACCCGGTACCGAGGAAGAAAAAATGTTGCCGTGGTTGGCAGCCATTACGGATTCTTTAGAAGTGCTGCATAAGCACGATGAGAACACGAAAGGTTCGATGAATTACATCATGGAGAAAGCCAATATTCAGTATAAATCGGTTAACTTCATGCGCGGCCGAAGTATACAAAACTCCATTGTTATTCTTGATGAGTCGCAAAACCTAACTGCCTCTCAGCTTAAGACGATTATCACGCGCTGTGGCGAGGGGACGAAAATTATTGTGGGAGGGAATTTGGCGCAGATAGACAGTAACTATCTGAGTGCGGTGACCTCCGGCTTAACCTACCTGGTGGAGAAGTTTAAAGATTTCTCGGGCAGTGCCACCATTAACCTTGATGGGGTGGTGCGTTCAAGACTGGCAGATTTTGCGGAAAATCATCTGTAGCGATACAAACGGTTGGGCATTGTGACGCCCAACCTCTGCTCACGTTGGCATTGGCAGAATTAAATCCTTGCCACCGATTCCCGTTTAACAATGGTGGGGGTATATTTGTAGGTGACGCCTTCCTGTGGGGCCTCGCCGCTGGCATATTGCAGTGCCAGTTCGGCGGCTTTACTCGCCATCATTTCGATAGGGTAATGCAGGGTCGTCAGCTTTGGGCGGCTGTATTGCGCCAGCAACACGTCGTCATAACCAACAACTGACACCTGATTGGGAATGTTGATGTTATGGTCGAGTAACATAGTCATTGCGCCGGACGCTACTGCATCGTTATAAGCGAGCACAGCGCTGAACTCAATGCCGCGAGCCAACAAGTTTTGAATGGCTTTTTCGCCTCCTTGCTGATCAGGCGTGACATATTCAATGTGGCTGTCGGGAAGCGATATTCCAGCTTCTTCAAGGCCCTGACGAATGCCGGCAAGCCGTTCAATGGGATCGTCAATCTGATAGTTACTACTGATTACCGCAAGCTTCTTGTGGCCCTGGTGCAATACGTGCTCTGCCATCAACCGTCCGCCAGCTTTGTTATCCAGCCACACGCAGCGACTGGCAATCGCTTCAATGTAGCGGTTGATCAGGACAAAGCCCGGAACTTGTTGCGCAAACTCGATAAGAGTACTGTCATCCAATGCTTTACTGTGCACTACCATGGCTTCACAGCGATGCTCCAGTAGTGTTTCTATGGCTTTAAGCTCGGTGTCTTTGGCTATCGAACCTGCACTCATTAGTATTTGTACGTTGTGCCTGCGCGTGGTGGTCTCGATGCCGTGGGCCAGCGTGGCAAAAAATGGGTCAAGTAACTCTGCGATAACAACACCCAGAGATGCACTGCGCTGCGTTACGAGTGCGCGAGCATTCGCGTTGGGGCGATAACCCATTTCACGCATAATCTTTTTTACCCGCGCCCGGGTTTCCTTACCGACTTTGGGCCCATCATTGATAACCCGGGAAACGGTTGCCAGAGAGACGCCTGCCACACTGGCAATATCTTTTATTGTAGCCATGTTGTTATTGTACTCGTCCGATGAAAGGGAATGCTGCTCTTGCGAATCTATTTGTTGATGCGTAATTATGCCTCACATTGGGTAAAATTTCCCGCAATAACCCCGGTTGCAAAAAGAATGCTGTGACCAAGGGTTTAAAAAAATAGGGAAAACGTATACCCTTTATGTGAATTATACGTTAAATTTAGTGCCTAGTGCATTTTATTTGCAAAGTTATGGTTAACTAAAATAATTCGATTAGCCAGCTTATATGCTGGGTTTTTCGTATTTATAACAATAACTGAAGCATAAGTTATGGCATGGTAAGCGCCACTCTGTTAATGCAGAACAGGGAGTAATGCCAGGCGTCAGTAATTCAGTGTCTGTAACGAACTTTTTCGCTGCTTTTGCTGGTGGGAGGGTAAACGTTTAATCTTGTGCAAAAGTGATAGTTAGCCTTAATTAATACAATCAGATTATCTGTGAGATTTGTTATGACAGTAGTGTTTAATCCATCGGACCATCCTCATCGCCGGTATAATCCTTTAATTGGCGAATGGGTATTAGTCTCTCCTCATCGGGCTAAACGGCCCTGGCAGGGGCAAAATGAACCTCCATCTACAGAAGTACGTCCGAGTTACGATGAAACCTGTTACCTGTGTCCGACGAATACCCGTGTTAACGGTGAGGTAAATCCCGATTATTCCGGGACATTTGTGTTTGCCAATGATTTTGCTGCGCTGCAAGAAGATACACCTTCTTCACGCTCAGATGACCCCCTGTTTACCTACGAGGCCGAGCAGGGCTGTAGCCGGGTTATTTGCTTTTCTCCTGATCACAGTAAAACCCTGCCTGAATTATCCCATGAGGCGCGGGTCGGTGTGGTGAAGTGTTGGCAGGAGCAAACCCGTGAACTCAGCCAAACCTACCAGTGGGTGCAGGTCTTTGAGAATAAAGGTGCAATGATGGGGTGTTCTAACCCGCATCCTCATGGTCAGGTATGGGCGCAGCACCACTTGCCTACATTAGCAGCTAAAAAGCAAACCAACTTTTATGCCTATACAGAAAAGCACGGCAGCAGTTTGTTGCTGGATTATGTTCACCGTGAAGTAGAACTGGGCGAACGCGTAGTATGCAAAAACGATGATTGGGTAGTCGTTGTGCCTTATTGGGCAGCCTGGCCGTTTGAAACCTTGCTGCTGCCGCGCTTTGACGTGCAGTCATTAACCCAACTCACCGCTGCTCAACAGCAAAGCCTGGCCGGGATTATTGGTCAGATTACCACCAAATACGACAACCTGTTTGAAACCTCGTTTCCGTACTCCATGGGCTGGCACAGTGCACCCTTTGATGGCGAAGCACATCCTGAATGGGGGTTGCATGCGCATTTCTTCCCGCCATTGTTACGCTCTGCCAGTGTAAGAAAATTCATGGTTGGCTACGAGATGCTGGCCGAAGCGCAGCGTGATTTAACGCCGGAACAAGCTGCACAGAGATTGCAGGCTTTGCCCGAGATTCACTACAAACTGCGTCCATTATAAAGAGAAGTTACATGAAGAATCAGCACACTCAACTCACTGCGGCATTTGAAGTCGCCTTTGGGCAAGTACCAGCAGTGAATATTCAGGCTCCCGGCAGAGTCAACTTAATTGGTGAACACACCGACTACAATGATGGCTTTGTGTTTCCCGCAGCGATTAATTTCGGCACCTGGATCGCCGCTTCGCCGCGAGACGACCGCATGGTTGAAGTTATCGCATTGGATTACAACAACGAGCGCACGCGTTTCTCCCTTGACGATATTGAACATGTAAGCACCGCCACCTGGTCAAATTATGTACGGGGTGTTTGTCAGGTACTATTGGAAAGGTTTCCCGACTTACAGGGCGCAAACATCGCCGTCACCGGCAATGTACCGCAAGGAGCTGGCTTAAGTTCGTCAGCGTCATTTGAAGTCGCACTGGTTAAAATGTTCAACACCCTTTATGCGCTTAACCTTACCGGTGTTGAGGCCGCGTTGTTGGGGCAAAAAGCCGAGAATGTCTTTGTTGGATGCTCATGTGGCATTATGGATCAGCTTATCTCAGCAATGGGCAGGCAGGGGCAGGCAATGCTGCTTGATTGTCGTTCTCTTGAGTTCCAACATACGTCGCTACCGGATACTCACGCCATTGTCATTATTAATTCAAATGTAAAGCGCGGCCTGGTCGACAGTGAATACAACCTGCGTCGGCAGCAATGTGAAGAAGCCGCCAGTATCATGGGCGTTGCAGCCTTGCGGGATGCAGATTTAACGTTATTAGCACGTCATCAATCGTCAATGTCCGATCCGGTTTACCGTCGCGCCCGGCACATTATTACCGAAAACCAACGCACTATAGACATGTACAACGCTTTACGGGCAGGCAACATAGCAGAGGTGAGCATGTTAATGGCACAGTCTCACGTGTCCATGCGCGATGATTTTGAAATTACCGTGCGGCCCATTGATTATCTGGTTGAGATTATTGATGAGGTGATCGGGGCTAGCGGAGGCGTTCGAATGACCGGAGGAGGCTTTGGCGGCTGTGTGGTGGCATTAACGCCTAAAGAGAGCGTTGCAGAGATTACCACCGCGATCGATAAACAATATCACGCGCACACCGGTTATGAACCAACGCTTTATATCTGTTCGGCTGAGCAGGGCGCGTTTGCCTAGCGTCTTAACATAGTCCATTAACATAGCTTATAAAATTAGCTCATTTGCAGCGGGTAAATCCGGCCCGTTAAAAAAACAAAAAAGTTGGAAATAGTATGAATCTTGAAACATTAGATATTGCGCTTTTTGTCACCTATGTGGTCGCGCTGATCGGCGTGGCCTGGTGGGTCTCCCGTGAAAAGCAAGGACACGAAAAAGATACCAATGATTACTTTCTGGCAGGCTCGAGTTTGCCCTGGTGGGCAATCGGTGCATCGCTTATTGCAGCCAATATATCTGCTGAGCAAATTATTGGTATGTCAGGCTCAGGCTATAAAATAGGCTTAGCCATTGCCTCCTATGAGTGGATGGCCGCGTTAACGTTGATCATCGTGGGCAAGTATTTCTTGCCAATCTTTTTAAAGCATAAAATTTATACGATGCCGCAATTTTTAGAGCAGCGCTACGATCATCGCGTACGGATGGTCATGGCGGTATTCTGGCTGGGCGTGTATGTGTTTGTAAACCTGACCGCTGTTTTGTGGTTGGGCGCGCTGGCGATCAATACCATTGCCGGCGTGGACATGCTCTATAGTATGGTATTTTTGGCGGCATTCTCCCTGGCTTATTCCCTGTATGGCGGTTTAAAAGCTGTCGCAATGACCGACATTATTCAGGTGGTTCTGCTTGTTGCAGGTGGTTTGTTTTTATCCTACACCACGTTGAACCTCATTAGTGATGGCAACGGCGTTATTCAGGGCTTTATTGATTTGTCGAACAAACTGCCTGAAAAGTTCGACATGATCCTGGCCTCAGACAGCCCGTTTTATCAGGACTTACCCGGCATATCAGTATTGATTGGCGGCATGTGGATCATGAACTTATCGTATTGGGGGTTCAACCAGTACATCATTCAGCGCACCTTAGCAGCGAAAAGTGTTACAGAGGCTCAAAAAGGCATTGTGTTTGCGGCATTCCTTAAATTGCTGATGCCGCTGATAGTGGTGTTACCGGGCATTGCAGCCGTATTGTTGGTACCAGGGCTGGATAAAGCAGATCAGGCTTACCCGTCACTGATGGTGCTGATGCCAGTTGGCCTGAAGGGGGTGATATTTGCCGCGCTGGTAGCGGCCATTGTGTCGTCACTCGCTTCTATGACAAACAGTGTATCAACGATTTTTACCATGGATATCTATAAAGGAAGTCGGCCGGATAAAAGCCAGGCGCATTACGTAAAGGTTGGACGAACCGTTAGCTTTATTGCGCTGATCATAGCGATGATTACCGCTCAGCCATTGTTAGGTAAATTTGACCAGGCATTTCAGTATATCCAGGAATTCACGGGCTTCTTTACGCCGGGTATTGTTGCGTTGTTTATGTTGGGTATGTTCTGGAAAAAGACCACTGCCAATGGCGGCCTGCTCGCCGCACTGGGCTCATTCCTGTTGAGTTTGGTGTTCTTCCTGTTCTGGCCTGAACTGCCATTCATTGACCGTGTGGGACTGGTGTTTTTACTGTGTGTTGGCGTTGCCGTGGTGGTTTCGTTTATTGAAAACAAAGGTGCACATAAAAATGCCATTGAACTGAACGATGTGTCATTTAGTACCACCTCTGGTTTTAATGTGATGTCACTGGCTGTAATCGCCTTGCTGGTGACCTTTTATACCGTATGGTGGTAACCGCTCAGGGATTATCGCTCAGTATTGGGGAGATGGGGCAGCGCTTTTAGAGTGCACATTACCCCCAAATTGCAGCGTAAAAAAAGGCCCGGCACAAGTGATTGTGCCGGGCCTTTTTGGCATTAGCAGAACGTACTTAATCGACTTGAATCAGGGCAATATCGCCTAGTTCGATACCGCGCCAGGCTGACTTTCTCTGACGTTTAAGCGGTGGTAGTAATAACTGTAATCCGGTTATTCGATTGAGTGAAAGTGTTTCCTGACCATCAAATGGTCCAATGGAAACAGGCATAAACATCGGGTAAGCGCGGGTTAACAATGTGGCAACGGGTTGCAGGGCCGATACCGGAATCACCAGCGTTTTCCATTCTTTGGTAACCTCGAAGACAGTACCATAGGCCAGGCCGTCATTCGCGATCACACCAAACTGCAGTCGATTTTTGCCGCCTAAAGCGCGGATGCGAAGCGCTATGGCGTTATAGTCGTCCAATTTCCGGTCTCTTAGTGTTGCATTGGTGGGTAGGTCAGTACGCAATAATGGGCCACCTGTTTGCACCTGATCTTTAAACACTTCCAGCTTTACCGTTTCTCCCTCCATTGTTGCTGACGAAGCAGGCCAACTGACCGTATTCTGGGGTACTACAAACGTACCTCTTGCCTCAGAAGGTGTGAACAATGGAATTGGCGTACCCTCAGGCTGCAATAATGTATGATAGTACTTACTATTTATAAAGTCCCAATCCTGCGGCTTTCCTGACTGAGCATTTGGGAACGTTAAGGTTATATCCCCATCAACGATTGTGAAAGCGTATTCGAGCTTGCCAGGCAATCGCCACGCTTTGTCATCAGGTAATGCAACACTGTAGCGGCCTTTATCATTGCGTTTCATGGGTAAGCTGACAAAGTCGTTGTAGCCCTCGTAGCGTAGTTGCAATGTTACACTGGGGTCGGGTGTTTGACTTTGCACGGCAACAGTAAATGTCAGCGGCTCATTGAGGTTGCGCTGGCGTTGTGGCTGATGGGTAACATGTGTGCGTGCAGGTTTGATATCAGGCAACAGATACGTTGTATCCAGAGTCTCAGGCACTGCGTCTGATGCTGATAGCCAGTACACACCAGGCCTTACAGTAAAATTGCCCGAGGCTGCCTCTGAGACAAGGTCATTAGCGTTATCAACGCTCCGTACCCAAAATGAATCCCCCAGATCCGGTAATGAGACGGTCATGGTATTTTGCTGCCGTGATAAGCGCGCTACTTCACGTGAGAGACTGGAATTTTGATGTGGATCCTGCAGTTGAATCACATCAGGGAACACCTCCAGACGCCAGCCCTCGCTGCCCACCTTATCCAGAAAGTAGGCGCCTGAGCCGGTGTACTTAACAATGGGTGATGAACCCACCCCGGCAATATGTTCCAGAGTGCTAAGTTGTTTCGGCGACACCTCTGTAGTATTGGTATAATAATACTGGCTACCGTCATCGAATAACGCCGTATTGTGCAGATAATCGAGTGTGCTGTGGTGGAACCGATTGCTGTCAGGGTATGGCGGTGCTTTGTAACCTGCTGGCAAACTTCTGAATTCTTCGCCTGCAATCATTAAACTCAGAGCTTTTGATGGCGTATATAACAAATTCAGATAATGGGTGTTGTAGTCTGAGTTGGTGTCGGCAATGACCGCCGGGTCATAGGCAAACTGGGTGGCCCACTGAAAGCCAGCGTCGCGAAAACTGCGGGCCATAGCCGGGTAGGTAACGCTATTGGTGATATCGGCAGCATCAAACTCATACACCATTTTGGCCTTGTCGTTACATGCAGAAATGGTGTTGAAGGGATCTGTATAGGTCGAAACCGCGGGTAAAACATTGGTATTCAGCGTACTGTATTTCAGTAGGCCCGTGGGATACCACTGATATGCAATGCCATCAATTGACGACTGGCATATGGCTTCAGCAAACTCAGGTTGATTACCCTGCTCACTGATGTTGTAAAACAAGGGTTTACTGACGCCCGCATCCCGTATTGTGGTGATCAGTGTTTCCACATAAGCGGCACTTTTTTCCGGCGCCTGGCGGTGTTTAGGCTCATTAAACAATTCAAAAGCGATAATGTCGGGATCCTGGCCTATGACCTTACCGGTGTAACGATTTTTGTGAGCTAAAAACTGACTCAGGTAACGCTGTTGTGCAGCGATGAGTGTCGGGTTTTCATTCATATCATTTTTACTGTAACCCACAGCAAAACCGGGTTCAGAAGGATCCGGTTCCGGATAACCCGAACCCCACCAGGCTATCGGAGTAATAATGGCGCGAATGCCACGTTCCTGTAGACGCATCATCAGGTAATCAAATAGATCAAGGTATTGGTTATCAAGGAGGTTTCCTTCTTTGTCACTGATCACTTTATCCCACACATGAATCCGATAGGCATCCAGTTTGAGCCGCGCGATGTGATCAACATCCATGTCTATTGCTGCTTTATGATCGATGCCGCGGCGCGCAATAGCGCGATAGCCATAGGCAAAAGGTGCACTGTAATTAGCGCCAAACAGATATACCGGATCGCCATTTGCCCACCGTAGTGTGCCATTTTCAACAGAAACCGGTGTTGGCTGTGACTCGTTACTGGCAATAGCAGCAGGCCCGTTTAGAGCTAGTGCGCTGAACACCAGCGCCGTCTGAACTGATTTGGTAAACATCGGGTCTCTCCTTTAATTATGCTTCACGGTAACCATGCGGATTGGATGACTGCCAGCGCCAACTGCTTGCCACCATATCATCAAGACTGCGTACTGCCTGCCACCCTAATACAGTTTTTGCATGATCCGGGGAGGCGTAGCATTGCGCAACATCGCCGGGGCGTCGTGCAACAATTTGGTATGGAATGGGCCGCTGACTCACTCTGGCGTAGGCTTTAACCATATCAAGTACTGATACACCAGCGCCTGTGCCTAAATTAAAAATATGTGTTCCTGGTTTACCGTGCAGGGTTTCTATGGCTTTGACGTGCCCTTCGGCCAGGTCGCACACGTGAATATAGTCCCTCACGCCGGTGCCATCCTTGGTGGGATAATCTCCGCCGAAGATAGCCAGCTCGGGACGTTTACCCACGGCTACCTGGGCAATAAATGGCATCAGGTTGTTTGGGATACCGTTTGGATCTTCACCAATTTTACCGCTGGCGTGTGCGCCAACCGGGTTAAAATACCGCAGAATGATGGCGTTAAATCCATTGTTAGCGACAGCCTGATCCTGCATGATCTGCTCGACCATCAGTTTGCTCCGCCCGTAAGGGTTGGTTGCGCCAACCGGAAAGTCTTCTGCTATTGGTACGCTGTGCGGGTCGCCATACACTGTTGCTGATGAACTAAATACCAGGGTATGCACACCGGCATGTTGCATGGCTTCGATCAACCCCTGACTGGCTGTTACATTATTGCGGTAATACAGCATGGGCTTTTCTACTGACTCGCCAACTGCTTTCGAGCCGGCAAAGTGGATAACGCCATCAATATAGTGCTCACTAAAAATTTGCTCCAGCAGTGCACTGCTACCCACATCGCCCTGATACAGAGGAATGCTTGTTTCGCAAATGGCTTCGACCCGCTTTAGGGCTTCGGGGTGACTGTTTGAAAAATCATCGACCACTACGACGGTGTGACCTGCTTCAATGAGCGCAATGCAGGTATGACTACCAATATATCCGGCACCGCCGGTAACTAATATGTGCATAACGGATTCCTAATTATAGTTTTACTTGTATTGCTGCAACTCAGCCATTTTCCGGGGGGGTAATGGCGAGATCAGCCGAATCAGCGCCAGCCTGAATTTACCGCAGCGGGGCCTGGGTATGTGAACGATGGTTGCTGGCCTGATTGAACGAAAAACTGAAATTGTTTGAGTAGTAAGCCGGAAAGCACTGCCGTAAGAACAACAGCAGTGCTTATCAGGCATGTTTACATTGAGTATTGAAAGCCAAACAGATAACGGCGTCCCCACTCGGCATACTGGCGAGGGCGGGATGGATCATTATCAAAATATGAGGTTGATGCTTCGTTGGTCAGGTTCTGACCTTGTAACATTACCCGGAAGTTTTCTGTAAACTCGTAAGCGATGCTGGCATCCAGAGTCGCTTCATCATCAATGGTGAAAACTGCGCCCGGGTCCCAACTACCTACGCTGGTGTATGCACTGCGATAGTTGTACGACATTTTCGCATCGATTCCTGCCTTGTAGTACCACAGAGTCAGACTACCCACGTTTTTTGAAAGTCCGCCCATGACCAATGGATCGTTTTGTGGCTCAAACTCTTTCACGTTGGTGTCGGTGTAGCTGTAGTTTGTGTAAATACCAAGCCCATCGAAGGGTTCGGGCAGCATATTAAAGGCCTGTTGGTACATCAGTTCCACGCCGCGAATCTGACCTCCGTCACCATTTATCGGGCCGGTAAACTGATAGTTTTCACCATTAATGTTTAACGTTTCTGTTGCAGAGCCCACATGGCTCTCCAGGTCTTTAAAAAACAATGAAACAGTCAGCGCAGCATCTTCAGCGAAGAAGTATTCATAGCCGAGGTCAATCTGATCAGCCACAAAGGGATTTAACTGAGGGTTCCCTCCTGATGCAGTTCTCACTGTCGATGTTGTATTGATTTGTAGCCCTGTACGCATTTCAATTAAAGGTGGGCGTGACATAGCGCGGGACAGCGCAAAGCGGACTTGCGAATCATCGGTAATACTAAAACGCAGGTTTAATGCCGGCAGGATTTCAGTGTAATCATGGTCGATAGCCACTGCGGTCAACGCCCCGCCGTCAGACTGCTGAAAACCGCTGGAAGTCGATTGCGTGCTGACATATCTTACGCCGGCATTACCGGTGTAGGGAATACCTGCAATCTCGCCATTGAGATTAAACTGAAAGTACGCTGCGCTATTGGTTTCCTCTACGTTCCAGCTATTTAATACGTCATTATTTGTTTGGCTATGCTGATTGCGATTGTCGATGCCACCAAAGGCAGATTCAGCGACCTCTGACCAATTGCCGATGCTATAAAGTGCAGGGACGTTATAACCATCACCGAGTCCGTAGGTAAATGCATCAACCATGGCGTTGGTGTCACTGACATCCTGTTGCCAGCTTACAACATTGTTATCTTTTTCACGATCCGTCCAACGAACACCAAAGGTCACCGCATCAATCACTCCCCAATCGAGGGGACGGGAGAAATCCACTTTCGCCGTGATCATTTCATCTTCTAATATGCGGTCATTATCAACCTGCATATAGTTAAGGCCATAATCAGTAATATCGCTAATATCATAGCCAGTGCCAATCACCAGGCGCTCACCGGTGGTATCCCAACTGTAGTCCATACCATTAGCATCGGCCTCGGCATCATAGTACCAGGACTGAATATTCACCCAACGGGATTCAATAGATGCTTCTGAGTAACCAATATCCGTATTGATTTTCCATTCATCGCCCAGCCACTCGGCGTTTAACCCAGTACTGATCAGTTCATTGGTTTGAAACCAGGTAGAGTTGTTGGCGGTATGACTGCCGCCCCACAACATACCGCCTGCGACGATTTGTTCTGAACCATCCTCTTTTGTAATGATTTGCGGCGGGTTACTCGCATTAGCGATATTCCAGTCATTCAGGCCACCCCAGTTACCCCAGCCGTCAAACCATATCTGGTCTTCGCGTTCTTCAATATCGAACTTGGAATAGAATAAATCGTATTTCAATTCAAGGCGATCATTGGGTAACCATTGCAATACAGTCATTGCACCGAGGCGTTGATTATTACCGCCTTTCGTTGCCGTTTGTGCGCCCCAGGGAGCGGCTTCCGCCACGCCATTACCATTGACATCACCTTGATCTGCAGTGACATTATTATATTCCCATGAGGTCACGTCTTTTTGAATAGATGGCTGATCCTGGACGGCAATGCCAAAGGCATAACCAAAGGTGTCAGAAACGGGATCGATATAACTAAAATTTGCCCGGTAACCATCACTATCTGCGGTGGGTATATCGTCTGCGAGGGGATACTGCATGATATGGCCACTGACATTCAGCAGGCTCTCTTCTTTATCCAAAGGCGCCACAAATTGCATGTCGACGAGGCCCGAAATACCGCCCTCAATATTTTTTGCCAGTGGGCTTTTATATACCTCTACAGAACTAATCAGTTCCGCGGGAAACTGTTCGTAACGTACGCTGCGGCTAGGTTCACCACTGACAATTTCACGGCCATTCATGGTGGCGAGATTTAGTCGCGGTCCCATTCCCCGTATGGATATTTGGCTGGCGTTGCCGCGATCGCGGTCTGCTGCAATACCCGGTAAACGGGCAAGAGCATCGGTAATGGTGACGTCAGGTAGCTGACCAAGGTCATCCGTTGAGATAACTTCGACGGTTGAGTCGGCTAATTTTTTATATTGTAATGACCGCGTCAGGGTATTACCAAAACCGCGTACGGTAATGACTTCTGCTTCAATGGCATCGGTATCGGTTTCTGTGTTTTCAGTTTCTTGTGCGTTAGCTGCCGATACATTTAAGCACTCCGCGAGTGCCATCGCAGCAAGGCTTAATTTAAACGGTATCCTCATCCAGCTACCTCCTAAGGTAAAGGCTTTCATGTGTGTCCAAAAAAATTGTTTGAGAGCATGAGCATTATGTCGAAAAGAGGCGCAGACATTTGCCCGTTGGTGTTTTCTCATGCCATAACAACTTTATAACATATGAGGGTAAACGTTTACCATAAAAAACTGAAAAATTTACCCTGAATTTTCGCTTCCTTTGTTTTTAATGGGCTTAAAGGAGGGAAAATCCTTACCTTTTTGGGCAAGTGGAGCATAGTCGAGCGTACTCTAATCCTATAAGCTCCGCTAGGAGCCCGAGAATTACGGTTGACTAAGTTATGTGCTTAAAAGACAACGAATGAGAAATGGCTTTGCCAGAGAGTGTGGTGCATCTGGATGAGCAGTTTTAGATTGCCGACTGGCAAAGTGCCAGCCGGTAACACACACTTAGCGCAATCTACCCTATCCGAATTTTTATTTAGTCATCGACTATGGTGGGCACAATTAGCGGGCCGATTGGCAAAGTGTTCACTTATGCGATAAGGGGTAACTACTATTAATTCCTGATTACAATTCATGGTTAAACTTACCTGGTTTGGTCACCAAAGACATGCGTTGGGTCTTGAGATCTTTACCACTAACGACAACCCTGATATCGCCCGATTCTCCGTTCGACTGAATAATTGCCTGTAGCTTGCCGCGAAATGTTTTACGCTGTGTTTGCTTAAAACTGGCCGCTGAACGCGGGTTCCCATTGCCCAGAGCGATAAGCGATGCGGCACCTGAAACATCCACCGTCAAGGTTTGATCGTAGTCCCAGTGATAGACTTCCCGGCCCTGTGTATCCACCAACTGAATATTCAGGTATAAAATGTCAGTCCCATTCGCCTGAAGGCTGTTTTGCTCAGGGGTAACGGTTGTTGTGGCCGGGCGGGAGTTGCTTGAAAGAGTCCAGGTTGCCATTACCTCACCATCACTGTTTAACCCTCGCGCCAACAGTTTTCCTGGTTGGTACGGCACCTTAAAGTGAGCGGTATACTGCTGCTGTTTGCCGGTGGGCAGGGTGCCGAAGCTGCGGTCATTCACCAGCAACTCTACTTGCGGGTACACCGAATAAACAGTGACATTGAGTGGTTTGCCCTGTTGTTCAGGCCAGGTCCAGTTAGGGTGAATGTCCGGGTAAGTCCAGTAATCATACCATTGTGGATCAGGCGTAGGTGACAGTGATAGATGAGGCGCTTCAACAAAAGCCGACACCGGGTACTGACCGGTATTCCACAACACCTGTCGATAATAGGCTGCCGGACGCATATTACCCAATACGTCTATTTCGCCTGTGTAGGCCAGTGTCCACGGGAAATCGGCAAGGCCTGCCCACTCTGGTGCGTAGCCTGTCCAGCCGATGGATGCTTCGCCCATATAATCCCAGCCCGTCCACACAAAGTCACCAATAACATAGGGATATTCCTCTACCAATTGCCAGTAATCGAAGGCTTCTTTTGAGTAGGTTTCTGAGCCGTACATAAAACGGGCCCTGCCAGCCTTATAGTCATTCACGTAATTGTGCGGTTGGTAGTTGTAACCAACTACATCAAAGTTCGCAATAAACTGCGCTGCTGATTCGCCTGAAGTATTGGTGCCAATGGTAACCGGACGGCTGTCATCCAGCGCTTTTACCTGCTCAACCAGTTGATTAGCTGTTCGAGCGCCTAATGCGGATTCTTGTTCCGGGATTTCATTACCTACGCTCCACATAATAATGCTGGGATGATTAACGTCACGCTGAGTAAAACGCCTTAAATCGGCTCGCCAGTCTTGTTTAAATACGGCTGAATAATCGTTGATGTTGTCCCATTTGTGTTGGTTCCAGTTGTCAAAAGCTTCACTGATAACCAGTAACCCGTGCTTGTCTGCGGCGCGCAAAAACGCACTCGATGGTGGGTTATGTGCAGAACGTACGGCGTTGTAACCAGCGGCAATGATTTTTTTTACTTTGCGGGCTTCTGCCTGTGGGTGGGCTTCGGCCCCCAGTGAATAGTTATCATGGTGAACGTTCATGCCTTGTAAGGTGATCGGCATACCGTTTAATAACAATCCTTTAGTCTCACTAAGTTCAACGGTGCGCACGCCAAAAGGAACGGTTTGTTGATCAATGATTGTGTCGCCCTGTTTAAGTCGCTGCACAAGCTGATACATCTGCGGATTTGCAGGTTGCCAGAGTACGGCGTTGTTTACTGTCAGTGTGCTGACAACAGGCAAAGTATTGGTCTGTTCGGTAACGGCGATCTGTTCAAAAGCCTGGCGTTTTCCTGCCAGCAGCACTTCGTTTTCCAGCACGACAGGATGCTTGTGCGTACCGTTAAGGGTCAGTGAAGTACTGATTTGCAGCTCGGCAGAATTGTTCTGCACGTTGCGGGTAACCACCTTCGTACCCCATACATTTATGTGAGTACGATGCTTTTTAATCAGTTTTACCGGCCGGAAAATCCCTGAGCCGCTGTACCAGCGACTGTTCTTTTCATTATTATGCACCTTCACGGCAATGATGTTTTGCTTGCGCGGCTGGAGGTGAGCGGAGATATCCACTTGAAAGCCGGTATATCCATAATAGTGTGTTGCTACTTCGATACCATTAACAAAAATGCTCGAATTCATATAAACACCGCCGAAAGTCAGGATGTACCGATAATCAGACTCTATTCCGGTAAGCGTTTTGCGGTACCAACCAATCCCGCCTGTTGTATATCCGGTGTCATACGCCCCGGGGGCATCGGCCGTAAAAGGACTTTGGCTACCACCGCGATCTTCAATCGACCAGTCATGAGGTATTGATACTGTACGCCATCCTGAGTCATCAAATTCAACCTGGCTAAACTCTTTGCTGTGGCCGTGATGGAACCGCCAGTTTAAATTGAATTCGGCGTGGTCTTCCGAAGCTGCGCTGTATGGCACTAGCAAAAGTGGTAATAACGTCATCAGGAGGGGAAGTTTTCGTAGCATTGCAAACATAAGGAATATAGCCGTTTTTGTTTTCCCTAATATGACATGAAATTTAACATTCGGGCAAATGGAACGGCTAGTTTTCCTCTTGCTTTAACCTTGCCTATGAAGATTTTGTTATCTGTTCTTGGCCAATATTTTTTCTAATAGTCCTTAATTAACAATGGTTTGATTTTTTGAATTCTAATTTATTGGCGTTTCTGTAAATAAAAATAAAAGGGAAAAATTACCCTTCATTAGGAAATATCTTTCATTTTTGAGCGGTTCGAGCTACCCTAATGTTATTCGTATGTTAACTGGCTGTCTTCGGTTAAACAGGGCTTGTTGCGCAAACGCCTGGCTCATTGTAAAGCGTGATCAGCCATCACTGTTTGAAAGGTAAATTGAGTGAAAAAGTGTGTTTTCTTACTTCCTTTATTGGCATTGTCAGGGTGTGCCAAAGACACTAACCCGCCAGTCGCATCGCAATTAAATCATAATCAGGCTCAGCACCAGGCTCACCACCAGGAAAGGCTTTCCACCTCGCTGGCCAATGAAGTGCCAACACCACATAGTTTAAATGCCGGGTGGCGGTTCGTGCGGGATATTGAAGACAGGAATGCACTAACTCAAGCGAACTGGGCTGAAGTAACGCTGCCACATACGCCAAAAGTTGAACCCATGATCGTGAATAATCAATGGCAGGGCACCGCCTGGTATCAGCGCGCCTTACCGTGGTCAGATTCGTGGCAGGGTAAAATCGTTCTTATTCGTTTCGAGGCGGCAATGAAAGTCGCTGACGTGTGGCTAAACGGCAAAAAAATAGGGCATCACAAAGGTGGTTACCTGCCTTTCACCCTCGACCTCACTGATCATCTGCAGCCTGGTGACAATACATTACTGGTGAAGCTGGATAATCGAGACAACGAATTGATTGGTCCAAAGCCGTTATCTACATTGGATTTTAATACCTATGGCGGGCTGTACAGAAGCGTTTCACTGGTTGTTAAAGAGCCTGTTCATATCACCGATGAGCAGTTGGCGAATAAAGTCGCCGGTGGTGGGGTATTTGTCACTTATCCTGCAGTAGACGAAGCGCAGTCGCTGGTAAATGTTGCGACCCATTTACACAACCGCAGCGCCACCAATAAGCCCGTTACTGTTCGCCAGACGTTGCGCTTCAACGATGAAGTTATTCTGAGTGAAGAAAAGCGCATCGTCTTGCCGGCAGGCGCGGAGCAAAAGCTTGAACAGCAACTCACAGTTGAACAGCCTCGCTTGTGGAGCCCTGACTCGCCAAACCTCTATGAACTGGAGACGGCGTTACTGCACAACGATGAGTTAATGGAGCGGCAAAGCCGCAGAATTGGAATTCGCGAGTTTGCCTTTAACGACAACCACGAGCTTCTGATTAATGGAGAACAGGTGTTCTTGCGCGGTGTTAATCGCCATCAGGAATACCCGCATGTTGGCTATGCGCTGTCTCCTCAGGCAGATTATCGTGATGCAGTGCGCATTAAATCAGCCGGCTTTAATTATGTGCGGTTATCACATTACCCCCACTCTCCGGCGTTTATGAAAGCAGCCGACGAACTTGGGTTAGTGCTGCTTAACGCCATTCTGGGCTGGCAGTTTTATAACCCGGATCCTGCATTTCAGGCGCAGGTGATAGAAACCTGTCGGGATCTGATCCGTCGCGACCGCAACCACCCATCCGTGATGGCCTGGGAGTGCTCTTTGAACGAGTCAGCGATGCCGGAAGAGTTTGTTGCTGAATTAGACAATACGGTAAAAGAAGAATATCCGGGGGCGCTTTCTGCTGGCTGGATGCATGGCTACGATATCTATTTACAGGCTCGCCAACACCGACTCAAACACTATGAAGAGCCCACTCAACCTTATAATGTGTCTGAATACGGAGACTGGGAGTATTACGCCCAGAATGCCGGGCTCAACCAGGATGACTGGCAGGGGCTTAAAGAAGAAGAGCGTACCAGCCGCCAGTTGTTAGGCAGTGGAGAAAAGCGTTTGTTACAGCAAGCCACTAATATTCAGGAGGCCCATAACGATAATCTGCAGACACCAGCGTATGCCGATGGTTACTGGGTAATGTTTGATTACAACCGCGGCTATGCCGACGATATTGAAGCATCCGGCATAATGAGTGTGTACCGGCAACCTAAGTACAGCTATTACTTTTATCAAAGCCAGCGCTCACCGGCCCATGAGAGTGCTGCTTACGACAGCGGCCCCATGGTCTTTATCGCCAGCGACTGGCAAAGCCATTCCAGTACTGACATCCGGGTTTACAGCAATGCCGACGAAGTTGCGCTGTACTTAAACGATCAGCTTGTAGAGAGAAAGTCACCGCAGCGTAACCGACTATCCAGTCACTTACCCCACCCCCCGTTTACTTTTAGTCTTGCTGAATTTACGCCGGGTACATTGCGCGCAGAGGCCTATATTGACGGCCAGCAGGTTGCACAGCATGAAGTGGTGACTCCGGGTGAAGCAGAGCGCCTGACATTAGCGGTTGATACTGCTGGCGTTGCCATTGCCAGTGAGTCGCCCGATCTGATTTTTGTTTACGCGCAGTTACGCGATGCGAACGGCAACCCGGTTTACGACAATGGCATTCCAATCAGCCTGACTGCCACAGGCAACATCGAACTGGTGAATCCTGAGCCGGTCGTCAGTGAGCGAGGCCAGGGCGCTTTTCTGATCAAAACCTTTGGGGCACCTGACGGGGCAACAATTACCGTTGAGTCACCTGAATTAGGAGCGGCGTCGTATACGTTTTAGTGTTTGCAGGTAAATAAGTACTATGGCTTGCTTTTTTAACGGCGTTAAAAGCAAGCCACTACAGACCGGCTCTAATATGTGAGTCAGTCGGCTTGCGCTTACAATCAATTGTCACGCAGGCTTTGACTTGCAGTCAGTGCCCGCTTTAGTATAAGGATCTGTTGACGTTTGGTGTACGAATTTTGGTCTAGATGAAAGCATTTTAATCGCGAAACAGGCCTGCAGTCCTAGTGGTTCTAAGTCAAAGGACTGTGACAAAGAGTAAAATGCTTTCATGACGACCCCTTCGGGCAGCGCCCGGTAACCGGCTAGCGTGTATCATTTATACTGCGTTGACGGTTTTTGATTTAGGCCCACTAGACCTGCAAACAGCCGCCTTGTCTAAATGGCACACACTAGCCGGCTACGGACTGCTGCAAAAATGCACACCAAACGTCAGCAGACCCTAACTTTAAAACTGGATTTGAGGAAGATTTGTGGTAACAATCAGTGATGTAGCAAGGGCTGCTGGCGTCTCTTCAGCGACTGTTTCCCGTGTCGTCAATGGCAAAGGGAAAGTGGGTGATGCGTGCCGAGCCAGAGTGCAAAAAATTATTCAGGAGCTCGGCTATAAACCCAATTCTTCCTCACAGGCGTTTTTGCATCGCCAAACCATGAATGTGGGGCTTATTACCCCCAAAATCTCGATGGAGTTTTTTGGTAATCTTGCCGCGGGCGCTGAAGTCGCGGCAAGGGCTAACGGCTACAGTTTGCTTATCTGCAATTCCCTGTATGAGGAAGAGTCGGAAATGGCCGCTATTGAAAGCTTGCATGGCAAGGGCTGTGAGTCAATTCTTATGCACAGCGATTATTTAACCGATAAGCAATTGATCGAGTTAAGTGAACGCTATAAAGGGCTGGTTTTCATTAATCGTTACATTCCCAAAATTGCCAATCGCTGTGTTTGGTTCGACAATGTGGCTTCCTCAGCGCAAATCGTCGACTTGTTGGCCAGCCAGGGTCACAAGCACATTGCCGTGGCAACCAGCATCTATCAGAACCGGGATCCTCAGCAGCGTTTGTTAGGCGTGCGTCAGGGTTTTATGATGCAAGGCCTTAACTTTAATGAAAAGCTACTGGCTGAGTCCACAGCCAACCTTGAAGGCGGTAAAGCCTGTGCCAGAGAACTGTTACAAAGTGGCGAGCCCTTTTCGGCAGTCATTGCCTATAACGATTTGATGGCGGTGGGTGTTGTTCATGAGCTGGTAGAAAATGGATACAAGGTGCCTCAACAGGTGTCTGTAGTGGGCTTTGATGATTCAGCGCTATGCAAAGCCTGTATCCCAACGCTGTCTACTATCAAATACCCCATTGAAGAAATGGCCAACTACGCCGCGAAACTGGCCATCGATTTAGCCAAAGACACAGCCACACCGGAAAATAAAACCCACTTGTTCACATCGGCATTAATCGAGCGTGACAGCGTAGCGCCGGCGCCTGTTTAAGGGCAGTTTGCCATCAGGATGTTGGCTGACGCTACGTCACTGTACGCTGAAAGGTAAACTTACTCAGTACCAACAACGCTAGCCCGCTGAAAACCAGACTGCCAGCAACCAACACCAGTCGCATTGTGAACAGCACGGAGTCCGACTGAGCTACAGTGGTGTCTGCATTAAAGCCAATCACATTGAGCAGTAAACCTGACCCAACAAAGGAAATGACCAGCGCCAGGTTTGCTACGCGGTTATGCCGTGCAACAACATAACTGTCGCTTAAGCTGCCCGTAATACGTTGGTTTTCATAACAGATGTCTGCAAGGAGTGCCGGTATGAGTGTTGTGTGCGCTGTCCAGACCCAGGTGCCCAGTAAACTGTCAACAATAAGCCAGTATTCCATGCCCGGCTGATAAACAAACCACTTGCTCACAGCGTTAATACAATTGATCACATAAATAAACTGCAGGGTTCGCTTCTTACCGTAGCGGTTGCCGGCTTTTACTATCACCGGTATAGCCAGCAACCCAAACAGGGCATAACCGGTAGAGAGATAACCTTTCCAGATTGCACCCTGGGCAATGTCACCGGCATTAACAAAGTAGACCAACACGTAAAAGTCCAGATTGATGCACACGCCGATAAGACCAAACTGGATCACGGTAACGGCAAACAGCCATTTAACCTGGCTGTGAAGGGACGGTGAAAAAGGCGTGCTTGTCGGGTTATTTTCAGGCGCTATGGCCCGTTTTGCCCGGGAACGACACAACAGACCACTGATGCTTGAGAGCATACCTATCAGAAGCACAGATACCCATAAGCCAATGGTTTTCATACCCAGCGTAAGGGAAAAAAACAATTTTGACTGGGCCAGCGGAAACAGCCAGAAATAGATGATGGAGCCGAGTTTTTCAAATACGGTGGTGAACCCCATTACAGCAGTCAACTCACGGCTCTCAGAGGTTGACTCAACAGCCAGGCAACGCACTACCACCGTCATGAAGGTAGCAAAAAAGAAAAAGATCAATGAGCAACCAAACAGGTACAGTATGCTAAGCGTATCTGACCAGTGAGTAGGAACCCGCCACATTGCAGCAAATGACAGCGCACAAAACCAGCCGGACGCTATCAGTATAAGGCGGTGGCTGTGCCGCACAGGTGAGAAGGTATCAATGACTGTCGCCGCCCATGGGCTGATTAGTGCTGAGAATAAAACCGGAATGGTCAGCACCAAACCTAACAAAAAGGGGTCCACGCCCAGCGTCATTTGATAATAGGGTATGGCCAGGGCACCGATCCCATGACCAACAAAGAAGATGGCAAAAAAACCACAACCCAGAGCCACTTTGTGTTTAAGCATGGTATTGGCCTTTTAGCTAAATCATCGCCGGTAAAAACGAACGAGTGTGCGTAATCAACAGCTTACCCCAGTATTTGCCAACATTTGTGGCATATATGCTACGACATAAAGAAAAGCCTGTTGGCAGTTCAACAGGCTTTGTCTGTGTAGCAGCGACATTAATGGATTAGCGCTTAATTATCCAGATATTGTACGCCATTTGACTCGATATAATGTGCCTCTGAGATATCCACTCCCCGAATTGACAACCCGCCGGCATCCATCATGGCGCTGGCAGCAGGGTTGACCTGCGCATTGTTGTCAAACAGTGAACGCGTGGCGGCATCGTCATCCTGCCAGTCCGGAGCATGCAGCCAATTGTTGGATTGAGTCCAGGTAGCGCCCCAATAGAACAGCCCGGCAAAACCATTGATATTTTTAACCGCATTGGTCAAATCAAAGAGGTAGTCGTACTGGCCTTGTTTGGTTTGCGGGTAAGACGTTGTGCTACCTGCATCACTGGTGGTCCAGTAGGCCGCGGTTTCTACCATATATACCGGTACGTTAAAGTAGCTGTGCAGCGTGCTGATCGTGGTGGTGGCATCGTTAATTGTACCGTGCCACATTTCGTAAAACGACACGCCGATAGCATCCATCTTGCCGCCGTTGTTGGTGTAACTGGCATACCAGGATGTTGCAGCACTGCCCACACCAGCATAATGAATGATGACCGGAATATTGTTCGACACGCTTTTTACAGCGTCGTATCCTGAGTTGGTAAATCTCACAAAGTTACCCCAGCCGTTGTCGCTGATATTACCCAGATTCCACAGCATGCCGGGGTTTACTTCATTGCCCACCTGAACCATGTTCGGTAGTACGCCTTCTGCGGCCATCTGATTAAGCACATCCCGGGTGTAGTTATACACGGTATTTTCCAGAGTATTTACGTCCTGATTGAACCACTCTGAAGGGGCCCAGTTCTGGCCCGGATCAGCCCACCAGTTAGAGTAAAAGATATCGAGCAGAATGTTCATATTGTTTGCCTTGGCTTCTTTGGCCATAGCAATCACGTAATCCAGATCCTGATGCAACGCATAGCTATCTGGCGGGGTTACCAGCAAGCGAATGCGCGCATAGTTAAACCCTTTATCGGCGAGTATTTCAACGGCAGTGTCGTTACTGGTGCCTGGCGCGGTCGACTGCAGTTCAAAGCTGACGTCGTCAATACTTGTCCAGTCCGAGTTTTGGGTGTAAATGCCGATTGTACAGCTACTACCCGTTACCTGAATGTTATCCAGCACCACTTGCGTCCAGTTGCCCCATGCCGCAGCAGGAATAGCGGTCTGGCTGTTCTGACTGCCGCAATCACTGGCAAACAGTGTGGCTTCATCGGTATTGCCGCCAATTGTATACGCAGACAGACGATACGTACCCGGAGTCAATCCGCTTATCGTCTGATAAGTCGACACAGAGTAACTGCTGTCAGCAGACCAGTGAGTTAGCCGGTTACCGCTGCGGCCTGATGATTCAATTATCTGTGCCGACGTTGTACCGGACGTACTCCATCCACTGGCACCATTTTCAAAACCTGGGTTTGTTACCAGGTTCTGGCTCAGTACCTGGCCGGAAAACAAAAGCCCCAGAGCCAGGCCTGAAGCTTTGACTATCGACGGGCGCTTTTTGCGTTCTGCCGGTTCTACGGTTTGATACCACCTTGTCATAAAGGTCATAACGTGCTCCATTCTTTCTTAAGGGATAGTAGTCAATATAAAGTCTTTAAGGGAAAGCGATTACCCTTTAAAAGGTATCCCTTACCTTTAGATAATTCAACACTGTTTGCACATAAAAATAACAAAATGTTTACCATTGATGCGCGTAAAGCAGCTTTCTGTGTCTGTCTGAGATTGATTTAGTTACTGATATTTAATGTTTTTTATTGGTTTTCTTGCGAGGGTAGAGAATCTTCTATGCGGAGCTAACCCTGATGAAGCTGTTTAATAAAAGAAATTTACTGACGTTTTTGTTGCTTTACCGTAGAGGAATGTATGTCAGAATATTTTTATCATGCTGTTTTTAATGACTAAATCTCAATTGGATGCTTTTTTTCTTTATTTGCGGCGGGGTTTTACCTGATAGAAATATGCAATCTCTGGCTGTAAATAAAAAACTATAAAGGAAAATGTAGGTAAATTATTTGGTAAACGTTTACCTTGCGTGTTATAAAGTTATTGCGAATTTGAGCAAAATTGTTAACAGGCCGGCTCTGATAAGTGGTAGCAGCGGATGTATTAACAAATAAAAACGATGGCCAAAGTGCAGTACGGCTAAAGATATCGCACACCAGCGGACGATAATCGCCGGAAATTCGACACACAGCTGGTCTGTACATACAGCGCAAATTGTTATGAGCAGATCTGAAATATTGTAAGAACTGAGATGAGATGAAAATGATTAAAAGCAAAGTTTCTCTTGCCGTACTTGCGGCACTGTCAACTTGTGCCTTAAACCACTCAGCGCTAGCGCAGAGTGAATCTGGCGAGCAAAATATGGAAGTAATTCAGGTAAAGGGATTGCGAGGCAGCCTCGAAAAGGCAGCGTTTCAGAAGCAAACCTCAGATGTCATCCAGGACAGCATTGTTGCTGAAGACATCGGCAAGTTTCCCGATCAGAACGTGGCGGAATCACTGCAACGTATTACCGGGGTGTCTATTTCACGGGTAAACGGCGAAGGTTCACAAATCAGTGTGCGTAGTTTTGGCCCCCAGTTTAATGTTGTAAAACTGAACAATCGTACCCTGGCCACTACCACGGGCAGCCGAAGCTTTGACTTTCAGGTATTGCCCTCACAGCTAATAAGCGGTGCAGACGTGATTAAGTCACCTACTGCAGATCTTACCGCCGGCAGCATTGGCGCTTATGTTAACATAAAAACCGCTAAGCCCCTCCAGCAACCGGGTTTTAATGCCTCTGCAACGGTAAAAGCTAACTATCACAGCCTTGTAGAAGAGGCCACGCCTGAATTTGCCGGTGTTGTAAGTAACACCTTCGATGATGATACCTGGGGCGTGTTGTTTGGTGCCTCGTACAAAGAAAACAGCAACCGCATTGATAATTACCGTACATCCCTTTGGAATCAGTATGCCGGCAATGGGAGCGGCTTTGGCTTTCCCATGGAGGCTGGTGAAGTGCTCGGGGAAGACGGTAACCCAACTACGCTGGACGGTAGCCGCGGGCCGGGACGCACAATATTCAATATGATTGATGAGGACCGCGAACGCTTTGGCGCTAACTTCGCGCTACAGTGGGCGCCCAATGACAGTTTTGAATCAACCTTTGATGCCCTGTATACCGATTTTCAGCGTGAATATCTGGGTTCAGGCCTGCAGGTACCTAACCAGACGCCTCGTTACACACGCGCCGTGGTCAGTGATGAAGGAACGCTGCTGGAAGCAACGATTGCTAACACCGATCTTGAAATGAATGTGGTGTACGGTCTTGAAGAGTCGCAAACCACAGCATTCGGCTACAACGGTGTTTATACCGGTGACCGTTTTGTAATTGAATTTGATGCATCTTATTCAAAAGCTGAGAGTAGCTATGAGGGCGACGATACGACCGCCCTGCACTACACGTTGTTTGATGACAATGGTGATATTCAGCCTGCCGAAATTGTCCTCGACTATCGCAATGATATTCCTAGTTTATCGACCAATGGCAGTCTGGATGTTACTGATTTATCCAAAGTGCGGGCCGCCTGGCAACGTTATGCCGCGAATGAAGTTGAAGATACGGTAAAAGAAGTCAAACTTGATGCCCTGTATGACATTGATGCCGGGCCGCTGGTGTCGGTGAAAGTGGGCGCCTCGTATATTGATCGAGAGATCGCATTTATGAACTTTGGTACTGAGTTTGACCCCGTCACCGGCGGTGAAGCGTGGAATGGCGCGGGCATGTGGATTGGTGACGGCAGCACCTGGGGCACTGATGCCTCCATTGGCGTGTTACCCGATTCGGTGCTGGAATTGTCTGACAGTAACTTCATGGATGGCGAAGGCTCGGGCTATCCTCGTCAGTGGGTGCAAATCAGCGATCATCAGGCCTACCGCGAAGCAACCCAGGCATACCTTGAGCAAGCGGTCGCAAACGGTGATGACTGGCGCGCTGACATTGTGAACAATGGCTGGGATACGGTCTATGCAAGCCCGGGTGGCACCTATCAGAATCAGGAATCAATGGGCGCCCTGTATGCGCGATTTAACCTTGAAGGCGAGTTGGGTAACTACACTTGGCGGGGTAACGTAGGTGCCCGCTATATCGATATTAACAATACCGCGCAAGGAACCGCGTCAACCATTGATCTGCTAATGATCAATGAGCAATCATCGAACCTGCCAGAGTCGGTAGATAATACGGCAACGACGTCTGCCAAAGCGTCAGAAGTGGAAACATCAGAAAGCCATTTCCTGCCCAGCGCAAACTTTGTGCTTAATTTAGAGAACGGCTTTATGATGCGCCTGGCTGCGGCTCAGACCATCACCCGTCCGTCGCTGGCGGATGCTGGTGTAAACTTAAGGGAAACAGCCGGTGTTGATAGCCCGACAGTCACTATTGCCGGGGGCAATCCTTATCTGCAGTCTTATGAAGTTGATCAGTTCGACTTCTCGCTTGAGTACTACGGTGATAATGGCAATGCCTATTCCGCGGCATTCTTCTATAAGGATATTTCCAACTTTATCTCTACCATCACCACTGTCGGTGCCTGGCAGGGGCCAATCTCACCCGATCTGGTGGAGGCTTATGCCAATCTCGGCCAAACGGTAACTTTTAATTCAACCCGCAAGGAAAACCGTCCGGGTGGAACTGTACAGGGCATTGAATTAGGCTTGTTGCATAATTTTGAGTTTTTGCCGGGGTTTGGTGTACAAGCAAACTATACCTATGCCGACAGTGAAGACAGTGGCGCGGCGCCAATCAATCTGCCCTCTGTGGTAGAGCCGGGTAATGGCCTGGAAGGCTTTGCGAAAAACTCTTATAACATCATTGCCTTTTATGACAAAGATGCCATACAGGCGCGTATTGCCTATAACTGGCGCGATTCGTTTTTAAGTAGTCGCTCCGGAGACGGTATTCAGCCTGAGTACAATGATGTTTACGGCCAGTTGGATGCCAGCGCCTCATACGATATTAACGAAAACCTCTCGGTGTCTTTGGAGGCGATAAACCTCACCAACGAAACCCGCTTACAATACTACGGTCAGCGTGACCGGGTGAGTTTGGTAGAAATGACCGGAACGCGTTATTACCTGGGGCTCAGAGCAACGTTTTAACCCCGGTTCGTTTTAAAAGTTAAGCTAAAAGCAAAGAGAGGCACGGGACGGCCTCTCTTTTTGCGTTATAAATACAGCGATAATTGCAGGTAAAGAGTATGCAGCATCAAAATGTTAGCCAGTATGTCATTGTCGGTGGTGGCACGGCGGGGTGGATGACGGCGGCGTTATTGTCGAAGGTATTACCCCAATCATCGGTGAGCATTACATTAGTTGAGTCTCCGGACCAGCCCTCCATCGGGGTTGGCGAAGCAACGGCGCCATCATTTGTTGATTTTGTGCGTTTGCTGGGCATTAATGAGCAGGAATTTATCGCCAGCACAGGGGCGACTTTTAAACTGGGTATCCGCTTTTCTGACTGGCAATATAAAGGGCATAGTTACTGGCATCCCTTTGGCAATGTTGGCGCCCGTATTGACGGGCAGAGCTTTTTTCAACAGTGGCTGAATGCACGCCAGGGCGGCTTGCAGAATGATTACACCGATTTTTCCCCCTCCGCGCGTATGGCAGAAAAACAGCGTTTTTTTGTACCGGATCCGGCAAAACCGAATAATTTAAGCCGGATGGGCTACGCATATCACTTCGATGCGCAGCGCGTCGCAGATTTTTTATGTGAATATGCAACCAGCAGAGGAGTGACTCACAAACGAGAGCATGTTAAAACAGTGCGCGTTGACTCTACGCTCGGCACTATTACTGGTCTCACTACTACAGACGGTAACGGAATTGATGGAGAGTTCTTCATCGATTGCAGTGGAGACAAAGCCTTGTTATTAGGCAAAACGCTGGGCGTACCATTTGAAAGCTGGCAGCAATACCTGCCGGTAAATGGCGCGATTGTAGCGCAATCTGAAAAGTGCTCATCGTTACCGCCTTACACAGTGTCTGTTGCGGAGCCGATGGGCTGGCGCTGGCGCATTCCGCTGCAAAACCGGGTGGGCAATGGACTGGTGTTTTGTGATCAGTACTGCTCTGTGGAGCAGGCAACCGCATATTTTTCAGATTGCCTGAAAGACTCTGTTACGACAGAACCCAGATACCTTCGCTTTGAAACCGGCCGGCGTCAGGTATTCTGGGAAAAAAATTGCGTAGCCATTGGTTTGTCTTCCGGCTTTCTGGAGCCCCTTGAATCTACCGGTATTTACCTCATCATGCGAGGTATCCTTAATCTGGCTAAGCTGTTGCCTTCGCTACCAGCGTGCCAGGCAACCACAGCAGAATACAACCGTTTAATGGCAGCAGAATACGAAAATATTCGGGACTTCATCGTATTACACTATTGCTTGTCGGCCCGGGATGACTCCCCATTCTGGCAAAGCTGGCAGCGTCGTGAGCTGCCTGGATCCCTGCAACAAAAGCTGGCCTTGTATAATACCCGTGGGGCGCTCGTCCATAACGATTTGGATCTGTTTGCCTCTGACAGTTGGCATGCTGTGCTGGCAGGCATGGGAAAATTACCGCGCGGTATGGTTCCATTGGTGAAAAACACCAATGTGAGCGAGTTAATAAAACTTCTGCAAAAAATCGACTATTCCCTTAATCACTCTGTTGAGCAACTTTATCTTCATAAGGATTTTTTAGCCCGTTATGCCCCTAGCTGAGTGAACGAAATTTCATGGTTAGTTGCGAAATACTGGCAGAAGCACTGCGTGACTTAACCCCGGAACAAGCTGCACAAAGACTTCAGGCGTTGCCTGGGATTCACTTCAAAGGGGTTTGGTGGTGGCTCAAAAGGAGCTTTTCAGCCAGGTCGGTAGAAGTTGCATATCCCACAGTCAGCGGTTAGTTGGCACGCTAGGCAATAGTAGGGTGGAACGGTGAACTCGTATTTGTTTATACGCAGACTCGGGTATCTATAAACGGAAGTAAAAGTCTACCGACTCGCCCTAAGTCGTCATGCAGTTTGCAGCAGCTCTAAAGCTGACAATGAAGAAAAAGTAAACCACCTCGATGCATTGCTGTTGAGGTTACTAACAACTTTTAGGTTTACGAAATTTATCCTGATAAGATCAAATAAACGTTACACCTAAAAAAGTGTTAGGTATTGTCTAACACTTTTTTAAAAATCTCAGTCCTTCAGCAGGCTCTAAACCTAGCGCTTCGCAATATTGGACATACTCATATACATTTAGTTTTCGTTGGAAGGTCTCTACTTTGTTAACAAACTGATGTGATTCATCAATGATTTCAGCGAACTGGCGAACCGTCAGTCCTTGCTTCTTTCTGGCGTTTACCAGCCAAGCTATTAATGACTCGTATCGCGGATTATTTATCGTTTTTTTCATCACATCATTATCGGCGTTTTTCAAGCTATGGAAGATGCGAATAAGTCCCCGATGTGAGATCATAGCTGCATAGTAAATCACAGCCATTACCGCCCATGAGCCAACAGTTAACTTTTGCCGATAGTGAGCTTTCCAGCAAGCGCCGCCAGACTCGTAAAGAGATATTCTTATCCAGAATGGATAAACTGCTGCCGTGGCCTCAACTGCTGGAAGTGATTGAACCCTTTTATCCTAAAGCTGGCAATGGCAGACGTCCGTACGCGCTTGAGACCATGTTTCGCATTCATTGTATGCAGCAATGGTATAGCCTCGGTGATGAAGCCATGGAAGATGCATTATATGAAATTGCCTCGATGCGTCAGTTTGCGCAACTGTCATTGGATAAAGCCATTCCAGACCGCACTACGATTATGAACTTCCGGCACTTGCTGGAAAAGCACAAGCTGACTCGCAAATTATTCAAAACGGTCAACCAATGGCTGTCGGACTGCGGTGTGATGATGACGCAAGGAACATTGGTGGATGCGACGATTATTGAAGCTCCCAGCTCCACTAAAAACAAAAAGAATGAACGTGACCCGGAGATGCATCAGACCAAGAAAGGCAATGAATGGCACTTCGGTATGAAAGCCCATATTGGTGTGGATGCCAAGAGTGGCCTGACCCATACGCTGGTGACCACCGCCGCCAACGATCATGACCTTAATCAGATGAAGAACCTGTTGCATGGCGATGAGGAATTCATCTCTGGCGATGCTAGATATCAAGGCGCAGAGAAGCGTGAAGAACTAAAAGAAAAGGATGTGGAATGGCTGATTGCCGAACGCCCCGGAAAAGTCCGGGCACTGAAAATGCATCCTCGCAAGAACAAAACGGCCATTAACATCGAATACTTAAAAGCCAGCATCCGTTTCGGATCATCAAATGTCAGTTTGGTTTTATCAAAGCACGCTATAAAGGGCTGATGAAGAATGACTCACAGTTAGCCATGCTATTCACCTTGGCGAACCTGTTTAAAGTAGACCAGATGTTACGACGACAGCCAGGATCTGTCTAAAATCCGGGAATAACCCGGGATTAGGCCAAAATCAGGCCTAAAACGGCAGTATATTGGCCGAAATTGAAAATTTAGCGTTCAAAAATTAGACGGCGAATGCAAAGGCTGGTTCAAGAACTAAATTGCAGGACTTATTCGCAGTTTCCCTAGTCCTGAAAAGTCGTCGTTCATAGTCTACTAATGCTGTGTTAATTGAATCAGCTTTGACGTTATGGAGTGGGGTATTTAATAGTGTTTTGATATCGCTGTTGTCAGGCCAATCATCAATATCGCGCAATTGAGCTTTAAGTCCCACTATGACGCTGTTTTCAATCTGCTTGGTATTGGATCTTATTGCTATGTTTTGCAACATATGGTGCAAAACAGAGTTTTTCTGGAAAAGTGTCGAGAAAAAATCAGGATCAATGAAGTATGTGTCTCTATTTGAGCCTTTACCTTTTGTTTTTATTTCGAAAAGGCCGACATCAGATTTTTGTTGATACTTTGAGTTAGCCAGCAAGATTGACTCGTAGATTACGTCGGATGAATTACTTTTATCGTACAACGCGCTACTGAATTTTCTTACGAACTTTCTAAATAACATACTGCTAATCCTGGCTTGAGAAATGGATAGAGTGTCTTTTAAAACAATTTCAGCAGATTTGAACCCGTGTACGACGTCCTTTTTTGTTAATGCTTTTGATTGGCTAGTTAAGAGTTTGACTAGATTTTTAGTTTTAGAATCATCTGCGATTCCTCGCAGTAATGTGGATACTGCCAACCTTTGGTTGTAATGAGCTATTTAAATTGAATTTTCTTTTTCATCATCCCAATTCGAGGCAATGAGACAGTCCCTCAGTAAGCTCTTACTCGGGGCGAAACGAGAAATGATTGGGTCGGCAATATTGAGTATGGTGTTATTCATTTTTGGTTCCAGCGTTAGACCAGCAGCGTACCATAACTATTCAAATTCAATTGATTTTATTTGGATAAATTCAGTCGGTCGGTCTTTACAGTATGGAGGAAGAATACCTTAAAACTCTTCTCGCCCTTGCCGCTGCTTTGGAAATGGTGGTAGAGCGTAACATGTACGATAAAATCATCGTGACGCGAAGTACGCCAGAAATTGCTGAATCCATTGGCTTTTTACCCGGTACCGAGGAAGAAAAAATGTTGCCGTGGTTGGCAGCCATTACGGATTCTTTGGAAGTGCTGCATAAGCACGATGAGAACACGAAAGGTTCGATGAATTACATCATGGAGAAAGCCAATATTCAGTATAAATCGGTTAACTTCATGCGCGGCCGAAGTATACAAAACTCCATTGTTATTCTTGATGAGTCGCAAAACCTAACTGCCTCTCAGCTTAAGACGATTATCACGCGCTGTGGCGAGGGGACGAAAATTATTGTGGGAGGGAATTTGGCGCAAATAGACAGCAATTACCTTTCAGCAGTCACCTCTGGTTTAACCTACTTAGTTGAGAAATTTAAGTACTTCTCAGGAAGTGCCACGATTAATCTTGATGGTGTGGTCAGAAGCCGCTTAGCCAGCTTTGCGGAAGAAAATCTATAAGCCCCTCAATACCAACCTGCTAAGCACACAAAACGCGGTATTTTATCCACGTTTAAGGGTGTGCAGCAGGTTTTTCACTTACTTAATCAACCACTTCTATTTGATAGCGACCGGTTTGCAGGTATCGTTGGGTTGACTCTGATACCTGCCCAAAAGGAAGCAGTGCTGGCCCCGTGGGGTCATACAGCACAAAGTCGCGTCCATCTATTTGTATGGTGCTATCGTCGATTAAGGGGGTAAGTGCAACGGCGAGCAATGCATGGTTTGGCAAGAATACCATTGCCATGTCGGTGGTAGGTAAAAACGCCCGTACCAACGCACTGGTTAATACCGCTTTACTGTCACAATCTCCCAGATTCTGGTTAAGTAGTCCAACCGGAGGCGCAAAACCCGAACCATTGCTGGCCACACGATCTTCTAAGGTGTCGTATGGAATGCTTTGTATCCACCCAAGCAGTAAATCGAAATAGTCTCGCGCATCAGCATCTTGTCTAATTTTTTCATAAAATGCTTGAGAAACAGGGACAAGGGCTTTAGAGGTTTCTTCAACATAGCGTAAGTGGTCGGGTTTCACGGCGCCTTGGTTGAATATGGTGGTAAAACGTACGTAGTAGTTTTGTTCAAGATACGCGTTAAAAGCTCGTACTTGCTCTGCTTGCAGTTCTTCTAAAATAACATCCGCGCGTGTTTCACTTTGCGAGCGAACTTCAATGTTAATGCGCTGATTATCATTTTTTATCGCGATACGGGCGTCTTTAGGGTCGTAGGTTTTGGCCTTCTTCATTAAGGCTACAGTAACGAAGCGCTGTGCTAAAGAAGGTTTATAGTTAGGCTGTAGCGTTGGCGCGGCTTTAAAGGCGGTATGGGGTAGGCGAAAGCGAATTTCTTGTACTTCGTTGTCAGCATCTAGCCAGCGATAATAATAATCGGTGGCATCACCTTTTTGTGTCTTTTGAAAATTCAATTGCTCCGCTAAAGCCGGGGGAGCCACACCTTGCAGCAGTAAGAAGCAAAGCATACATGTATAGCGTAAGGGGGTTAAATACGTATCGGCCATAGCGCCTACAGAAGATTAAAGGTTAGTATCAGTATGCGCATGGCCGTTGAAAGTGCAAGTTTATGCTTGGGTAAACCAATCCAACTCTTTGTGCAAATTCACCACCGTACCCACAATAATAAGCGTGGGCGGTTTGAGGTTTGCGGTTTCAGGCAAAGAAGCAATAGTGTTAAGGGTGCCTGTTACCACTGTTTGATTTTCTGTGGTAGCGGACTGCACCAAGGCGATAGGCGTATCTTCATCGAGTCCGTTTTCAATTAACTTGTGGCAAATAATGGGTAAGCCAGTTAAGCCCATGTAAAACACTATGGTTTGATTGGCTTGGGCCAAAGAAGGCCAGTTTAAGTCTATGCTTCCGTCTTTGAGGTGGCCCGTAGCAAATACCACAGACTGGGCGTGATCTCTATGCGTTAGCGGAATGCCAGCGTAACTAGATGCCCCACTTGCTGCAGTAATGCCTGGCACAACCTGAAAGTCGATACCATGTTCAATAAGGGTTTGTATCTCTTCTCCACCACGGCCAAAGATAAAGGGGTCGCCGCCTTTCAGCCTGACCACTCTATTGCCTTTTTTCGCTTCATCAACCATCAACTGATTAATATCCTGCTGTGGTAGCGTGTGATTGCTTTTTGCTTTACCTACATAAATCTTTTCAGCATCTCTGCGCACCAATTCTAAAATTTGCGGTGACACTAAGCGGTCGTATACCACAACATCGGCTTTCTGCATCAAACGTAAGGCGCGAAAGGTCAGTAAATCGGGGTCGCCAGGGCCTGCACCCACGAGATAAACTTGGCCTTCTAACTGCTGATTCCCCGCCGCAGCCTCCAGGGCTTTTAGAAAGGCATTATCGGCTTTTTCATCTTGGCCTTTTTCGACCATTTCTGCGATATCACCGTCTAATACATCTTCCCAAAAGTAGCGTCTTGCCGTCACGCTTGAAAGTGCGCTTTTAACTTTGTCCCTGAATTTTTCAGAAAAAGCGCCCAGCTTACTTAAGTTTGCGGGTATGACAGTTTCTAACTTCTGACGTAAGTAACGCAGTAGTACAGGGGCGACCCCTCCACTACTCATGGCAATAACGATAGGCGAGCGATCAACAATAGAGGGGGTAATAAATTGGCAAAGTGGCGTGTTGTCCACAACATTAACTAATACTTTTTGTTGGCGGGCAAGGTCATGAACGTATTGATTAACATCTCCCTTATCCGTTGCCACAAACACCATGTCTTTGTCATTAAGATCTGCGTCGCTAAATTCCCGTTCGATAAGGGTTACGTTAGGCGCATCGGCAAGTTGCTTTACCGTGCTGCAAACCCACGGAGCAACCACAGTGATAGTGGCGGGTGTTTTCATGATGAGCTCAAGCTTTCTGGCCGCTACTTCGCCAGCGCCTACAATTAAGCAGCGCATAGAACGAGCATCTAAAAACAGAGGGAAATAATCCATAATGAACAGGTACGCAAAAAAAAAGAACTAACGCTATTTTGCGCTAATTCTTTTTTATTAGAAACAACGAAATCAGCCTTTATATTCTCTTACGTTATATGCAGGCTGGTTTGTTTGCTATTTAGTTCTTACGTTTCTTGTCTCGGGTTCCGCGATTGTCACGGCTACCTTTCTCAGCACTACGTCCGCCGCGGCTTTCACGCTTAGGTGGCGTGTCTGACCAAGCACGAATAGACAAACGTTGGCCCGCAACACGGGTGCCCGTAAGCTTATCTTGCGTCTCTTTTGGCATACCAGCAGGTAAGTCAACCGTACTGAAGTTATCGTATATCTCGATAGCGCCAATGTGTTTCGAATTGATGTTACCTTCGTTGGCGATAGCGCCCACGATATTACCTGGCTTAGCACCATGTACATGGCCTACATCAATTCTATAACGCTGCATACCTTCTTCTGGTTTGCGGCTAGTACGAGTGGACTTGCCTTTACGATCTCGGCTTTCTCTTCCGTCACGGCGCTCTCGTTGTTCACGAGGTGGCTTGCTGTGAAGATCAGGGCGGTCGCTTTCTTTCAAGATAAGCGGTTCGTCACCTTGGGCAATTTTAAGTAGCGCAGCCATGATAACTTCAGGAGACGCTTCCGCTTCTTCCTTTATCATTTCAACAATAGGAATAAGCGATTCAATGCTATCGTCTTGGGCAGCTTCAACCACAGATTGTTTAAAGCGGCTAAGGCGAGTTTCATTGATTTCGCTAATTGAAGGAATGGGCATAGCTTCAATCGGCTGCTTGGTAGTTTTCTCTATAGAGAACAGCATGCGCTTTTCACGATGCGAAATAAACAAAATAGCATCGCCTTGGCGTCCAGCACGGCCTGTACGACCAATACGGTGAACATACGATTCACTATCGTAAGGAACGTCAAAGTTAACCACGTGACTTACACGCTCAACATCGAGGCCACGTGCTACTACGTCTGTGGCGACCAAAATGTCAATATTGCCTTGCTTCAATTTATCAACAGTACGCTCACGGGCGTTCTGTGGAATGTCACCATTAAGCGGTTCAACATCGTATCCACGCGCAGATAGTTTATCTGCAAGCTCTACGGTAGCGGTTTTTGTGCGCACAAAAATAATCATGCCATCAAAAGGTTCCACTTCCAGAATGCGGGTTAACGCTTCAAGCTTATGGTGTGGAGCAACTTGGCAAAAACGCTGGCGAATCGTACTTGCGGTACTTACCTTCGATGCGATTTTAACTTGCTTGGGGTCTTTAAGATAACGCTGAGTAATCTTTTTAATAGGCCCTGGCATGGTTGCCGAGAACAACGCAGTTTGTCGCTCTTCTGGTGCATGGCTTAAAATAAGCTCTACGTCATCGATAAAGCCCATGCGTAGCATTTCGTCAGCTTCATCGAGAACCAAAAATTTAAGTTCGCTTAAATCTAATGTTTTACGCTTTATATGGTCGATAACACGACCCGGCGTACCTACAACAACCTGAACACCACGTTTAAGATGGCGAATTTGGTTGTCATAAGACTGACCGCCGTATACCGGCAGTACTTTAATTTTTTGGCTAAAACTTGCGTAAACTTGGAACGCTTCGGCTACCTGAATCGCTAATTCGCGAGTCGGTGCGAGTACCAGTAATTGCGGCTTACGTTGCTCAGGATCAATATTTGCCAACATAGGCAGGGCAAACGCGGCGGTTTTTCCTGTTCCTGTCTGGGCCTGACCGAGTAAATCATGACCTTCAAGAAGTAATGGAATACTTTCTGCTTGAATAGGCGATGGTTTCTCGTAGCCAACTTTTTCAAGGGCTTGTAAGATAGGTTCTGGTAGTTTGAGATCTTTAAATGTCATGTCGACAGTTGTTGTCATTAAGGGTCCTGGTGCATTAAGTAAGGAGGGCGCGGCAAACGTGAACCGGCAATAGTTTGTGCCGGAGTATGCCTGCGGTATTGCAAAAAACGTTATTATATTCGAATAATGGGCAGGTTGCCACGAAATTGCACAATAATGATGAAAAAATGCACAGGCATTGGTGTAAGCTTCGATGAATAGACAACAAATAATTACATGCAGGGCAAAGGAAATAGAATGAACAAAAAATCTTCACACCGCTTTGTTAAGCGCGCATCAGTAGCTGCCATGCTACTCAGCAGCCTCATATTGACAGGCTGTGGTGAAAAATCGATGGAAGCGCACTTAGAAGATGCTCGGGCGTATGTACAGAAACAGCGTGTAGATGCTGCTATTGTGGAATACAAAAGCGCCATTCAGTTAAAGCCTGATGTTGCGCAACCGCGTTTTGAGTTAGGACGCTTATACCTGCAAAGTAACAACTACGTGGCGGCAGAGAAAGAGCTGAATAAAGCCCTCGAGCTTGGTTATGCTGCTAGCGAAGTTATTCCATTACTTTCAGTGGCGTATCAGCAGTCAGGCGCGGAAACAGCATTGGCTGGGGTAGACTATCGCGCAGAAGGTATGACGGTGGTTGAGTCTGCAGAGGTGGGTTTCTACAAACTGCAAGCGTTAGTACAGCTAGAAAAATTTAACGATGCAGAAGCGTTGCTCAGCGATTTAATGACCTTAGATACAGAATCTGTTTATAAAGGGCTCATTGACAGCTACCAGTACATTTTAGATAAAGACTACCAAAGCGCCCTTACCGCGACTGAAGCGTTGCAGGAGCAAGCGCCGCAAAATAAAGATGTATTGTTACAGCTTGCACGCCTCTATTTACTCGACGGGCAACAAGAGCAAGCATTAGGCGTATACGAAGACTATGTAAGCGCATTTCCCAATGACCTCACCAGTAAATTTGCTTTTGCCGCCCTGCTTATTGAGCAGCGAGAGTTAGGCAAAGCTGAGCCTATTGTTGATGATTTACTTACCCTGAATAACACGCACCCCTTATTGAACACGTTCAAAGGGATAATCGAGTCAGCGAATGGAAATTATGCCCAGGCGTTAGATTACTTGGAAGTGGCTATTCAAAATGGGCGCAGCGATCAAATTGTGCGTTTAGTGGCCGGCTTTAGTGCCTATCAAATTCAAGATTTTGAAGCGGCGCAACGTCACCTTGCCATGATTGCATCAACGTTACCTGATAACCACCCAGGCCTTCGTATGCTTGCCGACAGCATGTTGCAGTTAGGTGAGAATGATGAAGCACTAGAAGTGCTTAATCGTGTAGAAGGGCAGGCCAACGCAGACGCCGCTTTGTTTTCAAAAGCCAGTTATCAATTGCTTAAAGAGGGCAACGTGATAGGGGCGCAACAGATGGCGGAACGCAGCGAAACAGCGAGCTCGTCGCCAGAAGATTTAGCCCGTCTTGGTGTGCTTCAGCTTTCATTAAATGATATTGATGGTTTAGTGAAGATTGAAGAGGCAGTGCAGCAGGCGCCTGAGTCTACCACCACGCAAAATACCCTGTTGCGAGCTTACCTTGCCACGGGGCAAATTGATAAAGCGAAAGTGGCCGCCACCGAATGGCGCGAGCAGTCGCCAGAATTGGCGTTACCCATGGTGTATTTGGCGAATATTGCCATGGAAGAAGAAGACTACACATCGGCAGAAGGTTATTTAGCGAAGGCGGCCACCTTAGAAGGTGCCCAAAACGAAGTGGTTTATGCCAGAACTAAATTGTTAATTTTGCAAGAAAAACGCGACCAGGCAATAGCGCAAATCAAGCAGTTTATTGATGGCCAGCCGGCGGATGTGCAAGCCATTACGTTATGGTATGCCCTTGAAGCGAGTCAACAAAATGGTGACACGGTAATTCAACATGCCACCAAGCAGTTAAACCGCGACAAAGACAATATCATGTTGCGTATTTTGCTGTCGCGTATGTACGCAATGTCTGGCGACCTTGATAAAACGGTTAGCTTACTTTCAGAAGTGGAAGGTGACGAAACTACACCAATGGCCTTTTGGAATCTAAAAGGGCAGGCATTGGTAGCCACCAATAAAGTGGAAGAAGCTAAAGCCTTGTTTGAGCGTTGGGTAGAGTTTTACCCACAAGACAAAAACGCGGTTTTAGGCATGTTGCTTATTTTTGATTCGCAGAAAAATTATCGCCAAGGTTTGTCCATGGCGGATAAAGTGTTAGCGAAACGCCCAGATCCGCAAATTCGTCTATTAAAAGCCTACTTCCATAGTATGCTGGGTCAAAGCCAGCCTGCATGGAGCATTATCGACAACTTGTCGAACGAGGCGAAGCGTTTACCTTTCGTGCGTGGCGTCATTGCCCGTTTGTACGTTATCGATAAGCGCCCTGAACAAGCCTTAGATCACGCGCAAGCTGCCTACGAAGCTACACCAAATGCAGATAACGCATTATTGATGGTGGCTATCCTGGAGATGACAGATAAAGCCGGTGAGGCGTACGCATTTTTGGCTACTCACGTTGAAAATAAGCCAAACGATATTAGAAGTGCAATGCTGTTAGCTGAGCGACAAATTAACCGTGATCGAAAGCAAGCGATAGGCACTTACGAGACAATTCTTGAGAAAACATCAGATAACTTCGTCGTGTTGAATAACTTAGCCTATCTCAAATTCAAGGAAAATGAGCTGGAAGCGGCGCAAAACCTTGCCAATAAAGCAATTGCGCTACAACCTGAAAATGCCGATGCCATCGACACGCTAGCACAGGTACTTATTGCAAAAGGTGAGAAACAAGAAGCGTTGAGTTTGTATGAAGAAATAGCAACACGGCCTATTGCCAATGAGGAAGTGTACTTAAATCACGTGGAGTTATTACTAGAGCTAGACAAAGACAGTTTAGCGAAACGGCGTCTATCAAGCCGAGAGTTTAAGCAAAAAGTTTCGTTAGTGCGGATCGAAAGCTTGAAAACGACTTACGGTATTTAGATAAGACCATTCACGATTTAGCGTGACATAAAAAACGGCCGTTTGAGTGATACTCAAGCGGCCGTTTTTTTATTTTTCTTTGTGGTCTATTTTAGCTTTAATGGCTTGCAGTTCAGACATCAATAATTCTAATGTGACTTCTCGATAGCCTTCAGCTTCTTTCTCAGCTTTTAGTAATGCGGCTTTTTCTGCACGGGCCTTTTCGTTCTCACGCTCCATGACATTCACCACGATGCCAATCACCATGTTTAAAAACGCAAAGGCGGTGAAAAAGATGAAGGTTAAGTAATATACCCAGCTTAACGGGTACACTTCCATGGTCTCGTACATGACATCGGTCCAATCTTCAAATGTCATTACCCGAAACAGGGTTAGCAGTGAAATGGTGATATCGCCCCATAATACAGGGTTAATGTCCTCAAATAAGGTACTGCCAATGGCTGCGTAAATGTAAAAGATAATAAACATCAGCAGCATGACATAGCCCAATTGTGGGAGGGCTTTGACCAAAGAGACCAGAAGAATTCTAAGTTCAGGTATAATTGATATCATACGAAGTACCCGAAACACTCTCACTAAGCGGGCGATAACGGCCAGTTCAGCATCGTCAGCTGGGATTAAACTTATTATCACAATGAGAGTGTCAAACCAGTTCCAAAAGCTCTTGAAAAAGTGTCGTTTTTTGCGTTCTGCCAAAAATCGAATGGTTATTTCTGTCAAGAAAAACGCACTGATAAACCAGTCTAATACTAGCGTGACGGAACCAAAGCCAGCGGGTAACTCATAGGTTTTAGCACCGACGAGTAGGGCGGATATAACAATGACGCTAACCACAAACGCTTCAAACCACTTATTGGCGCGAATGTGTTCAAAACGGTTTTGTAACTCAGAGGCTTGCATGTTTTTTTCGCTCAAAATACAAACTAATACTCCTTAGGCATTGAGCCTACACATCACTGGAGTATACTGGAATAAAAAAGGGGCAATATCATGGACGATGATTTACATTCGTTGCAAGAAAAATTATTTCGTGTTTCTGCTGCGCTAAGCCAACGTGCGGTGCACCGAGACAATGTCAGCGCACTTTGCGAGGATATCAAACACCTTATTGAAACCTTAGAACGCGCAGCTCAATGTTCCCATTCTTCGACGGCTGCAAAACCACAATAGCCCGTTAGATTGCTGATATAAAAATGGCGGCTAAATGCCGCCATTCATTGTGTACAGCATTTTTTTTTAGTTGCTGGTGGTAGATTTAACCGGTTTTAACCCTCGGTTTATCATTGCCACGTCTTCACTGGTTAACGTACCCGCTGCCTGCTTTAATGTGATCACGGATTGAATGAAATCATAACGTGCGCCGGATAAGTTTCGGCGAGCATCAAAGAGATTTCTTGTGCTATCAAGTACGTCCACGATAGTCCGAGTACCCACATCAAAGCCCGCTTCTGTTGCTTTCAAAGCGCTGTCAGCTGATACCACTGATTGCTCTAGTGCTCTGATAGTAGAAATCGCCGCTTTGACATCGTTGAACGAGCTTCGAACCGACTGTACTGTTTGACGGTAGGTTTGCTCTGCCACCTGGCTTGTCACTACATAGTTATACTGAGCTTGCTTGGTTGACGCAGAGACACTGCCACCCTGGTAAATTGGCACGCTAAGGGTTACCCCTACTGAGCGGCTATCTAAATACGGGGTTTCGTAAGCAAGAAATTCATTTTCTACGTCATTTTTACGGCGGCTAACGCTCGCGCTTAAATCTAGTGTCGGTAAATGGCCTGTTTTTGCTACGGCGATGTCTTCTTTCGCAACATCCATGGCCAAACGGTCAACTAACAACGACAAATTGCTTTCTTCAGCAATTTCTAACCATTCGTCAACTTGCGCAGGAACGGGCATGGTTGCCGAGAAGTTTTCTGTGTTTAAACCGTAAAGACGATCGTGGTATTTTCCCGTAATCACTCGAAGGGCTTCTAACGCCGACTCTAATGCGTTTTTAGCCTGAATTTCTTGTGCTACCGTGCTGTCATAATTTGCTTGTGCTTCATGTACATCAGTGATGGCCGTTAAACCCACTTCAAAGCGCTGTCGAGTTTGTTCTAACTGACGCTCAATAGCACGCTTTTCCGCGCCTACAAATTCAACGTTATCGCGGGCACGTAAAATATCGAAGTAAGCGGTAACTGTGCGCACAATCACATCTTGCATACTGGCGGCTAGCGCTGCGTCCGATTGCTGTGCGATTTTCTCAGCACGATTTAACCCCACCCAGTTTGCATGATCGTATAACGACATACTTAGCGATAGGCCGTAGTCGAGGGAATCAGCGTCACTTTCGAAGGTCACTACTTGCAAATCTTCAGCGCCTGAACCTAGTGTTTGGGCGCTTTCTGAAGTGGACTTTGTATAGTCAACGTAGCCTGAAATTTGTGGAAGTAAACTTGCACGACTAATGCTAATACCTTGATACGCAGCATCACGCTCCGCTTTTGCTTGGTTGACAATGGGATCGTTAGATACTGCTTGCTCATAAACCTGTACTAAGTCATCGGCAAGGGCGCTAGTGCTTATAGATAAACCGATTACCAGCGACAGAAGTGTTCGTTTCATGCTTACGTATTCCTGTTAAGTCTTGTTGAGTCTTATAGACTGCGAATTTTATTAGTTTAAGAATAATTAACGGTAAACCGAAAGCGTCTTCTCGTAACAGTCTTGGTTTAACTGTAACAGAATATGTGATCTGGCCTTTATATTTCACCAGTACCCAAGCTAATAATTATATTTGCTCTCGTGTTTTATCCACCCTTGTTGCAAAAAGCGCAGCGTATACAAAAATGGAGTCAATCTGTACTATGCATGATAAAGCGTTTCAAACCAAAAGTGTCTGCAAATGAGCAAGAAAATCCTTTCATTTACCTCAAACGATGTGGAAATATCTCAAATCACGCCAGTTTATCGTGGTTTTTTTACCATGCAAGAATATCAATTTAGGCACAAATGTTTTAATGGCGAATGGAGCGCCATGGTTAAACGTGAAATTTTCGAGCGAGGTCATGCTGTTGGCGTTTTACCTTACGACCCAGTTCAAAAAGAGTTTGTGTTAATTGAGCAGGTTAGAATTGGGGCAATGGCCACATCTTCAACCCCTTGGATGATAGAAATTATTGCAGGGATGATTGATGAAGGAGAAACGCCGGAAGCCGTTTGTCATCGCGAATCTATGGAAGAAGCGGGTATTATTTTAGACGGATTAACCAAGGCGTTAAGTTATTTGTCTAGCCCTGGCGGAACCACAGAGCGCCTGCACATTTATGTGGCTAAAACAGATGCCACCTTAGCCCAGGGGATTCATGGTTTAGCAGCAGAGTCTGAAGATATAAAAGTGCATCGGGTTTCAGAGGAAACAGCCCTTGAATGGTTAGAAAGTGGCCTTATAGACAACGCTGCGGCAGTAATTGCGCTACAATGGTTTTTCATGAACAAAACAAAACTACAGGAGCAGTGGCAGACCAGGTGACTTCTTTAACGCAGCGGAAATATGTTCCGAAGTTAGCAACTATGCAGGCACTGTGTGAGTTGAACTACGCTCACGTGCTCAAAATTTTACCCGATTGCGATACTGAAGCGTTGAAGTACGTTTTTGCAGTAGGAGACACGCTAACCTATGAAATTCGAATCATTGAAAGTTCTCGCTACACCAGCACGCTTACTGTACAGCAAACCACCAAAGACATGCCGGCATACCTGACGCCATCAATGACAGTGCGGTTGTATCATGATGCAAGAATGGCGGAAGTGATCAATAGTCAAAATACAGGGGCTTTGGCACCCTCGTACGATTACCCCAATATTAAGATGCGACAACGCAACGAAAAGCAAATGGTTAATATTTTTCTCGCTGAATGGCTTCACTTCTGTCTTAGCTTGAAACCCAAGGTGGCGTCTGAAGCGTGATTCGGTTACTGCATCTGTCAGATTGTCATCTATTTGCAGAAGTTAACCGCAGTGGTTATGGGCAAGTTAACCCATTTTCTTCGTTAAAAAGCCTTCTTAAACGCGCTTTTGCCAACCAGGTTAACCATTTTGGGGTTGACGCTATTGTGGTTACTGGCGATGTTTCCGGTGATAATTCAGCACAAAGTTATCACCATTTCCTCTCGCTTTTAGCGCGTTATTCGCCAGTGCCTTTTTTTGCGATTCCTGGTAATCATGATGACAACCCGTATTACCAAGAGTATTTGGGGGATGTCACCCTTGCCCCGGGCAAGAGTGTGGCGCTAAGGAATTGGCAAATTCATGGTTTAGACACCCGAGGGAAGGGAGCAAGTGGTAAGGTGTGCAGCCAGCAACTTGCCAATATTTCTGATGATGTAACACAACACTCTTCTGCTTTTCATTTGTTGTGTTTGCATCACCATATACGCCCAAGTAACAGTTGGATGGATAAACATGCTTTGGTGAACCCCAGCGATTTACTGCATTGGCTAAATACCCAAAGGTTAATCCGAGGTATCATACACGGTCACGTTCATTATCCTATTTTTGATGAGTTAGGCGAGGAACACAAAGTGCCGGTGTTTGGCGCGCCATCAACCTGTTGGCAGTGGGCAATGACCTCAGAATTTGGGGTAAGTGAGCTCACTCCGGGCGGGCAAATTATTACACTTCACGACACAGGTGCCGTAACACGGCATATAGAGAGACTTTAACCCTATGCATCACATCTTGTATCTTCATGGATTTTTAAGTTCGCCGGCGTCGGTGAAAGCGCAAGCCACGAGAGAATATTTCGCCCAGTACTACCCTGACGTTCAGTTGCACATTCCGCAGCTATCCAATTCCCCAACCCATGTTGAACAGCAGCTTCTTACCCTCATTGCGCAGCACCCTGGACTGATTGAAAATGGGCTAAAAGCGATAGGCAGTTCCATGGGCGGTTACTTATCAACCTACTTGATTGAAAAGTATGGTGGTAAGGCTGTATTAGTCAACCCAGCCGTACGTCCCTATGAACTACTCCAAAACTACCTGGGAGAACATGTTAATCCTTACACCAATGAAGGGTTTAATATTGTGCCTAGCGATATAGATGTTTTAAAACAGTTGGATACCGCCAGGTTGAATAATCCCAGTGCCTATCGCGTAATGTTGCAAACTGACGACGAGACCTTAGATTATCGTCAGGCAGAACAAAAATATGCCCATAGCCACCTTATTGTAGAGCAAGGTGGAGACCACAGTTTTATTGATTACTCACGTCACTTACCCGATATCGCTGAATTTCTGCTTAACGGGAAAAAATAGTGAGTAGGTTGACACGCAACACGGTAAACGTGCTTTTCGTTGCTAGGCTCGAAAAGCCTTGATAACATCAAAATTGTTTGCTTTCGTCATGTGCATGTGTGCATGTTTTTCTTATTGCTGGCTTAAATAACAACCATAACTATGTCAAATCAATATAATTCAGATGCAATTGAAGTTTTAAATGGCTTAGACCCGGTTAAACGTCGACCGGGGATGTATACCGATACCACGCGCCCTAATCACCTTGGCCAGGAAGTCATCGATAACAGTGTAGATGAAGCCTTAGCGGGACACGCATCGAATATCAAAGTGATATTGCATGAAGATCAATCTTTAGAAGTGATTGATGATGGGCGAGGCATGCCGGTAGATATTCACCCAGAAGAGAAAATTTCTGGGGTGGAGCTTATCCTCTGTAAATTACATGCAGGGGGCAAGTTTTCAAACAAGAACTACGCATTTTCAGGTGGTTTACATGGTGTGGGGATATCAGTTGTAAACGCCCTTTCTACCCGTGTTGAAGTGACGATTCGTCGAGATAGTAAGGTGTATCAAATCGCCTTTGAAAATGGCGACAAAGTGGAAGATTTAGCGGTTATTGATAGCTGTGGTAAGCGTAACACGGGGACCCGTGTTCACTTCTGGCCTGATGCACAATACTTTGATTCAGCGAAGTTTTCAGTAAGCCGCTTAATGCACAACCTTCGTGCGAAGGCAGTATTAAGCCCCGGCCTGCGCATTCGTTTTGATAATAAAATAACCAAAGACAGCCAAGAATGGTACTTTGAAGATGGCTTGAAAGACTACCTATACCAAGCCGTTGAAGAGTTTGAAACCTTGCCCACCGATAGTCCCTTCATTGGTAACTTTAGTGGCAATACTGAAGCTGCCGACTGGGCGGTAATGTGGCTGCCTGAAGGCGGCGAGTTGGTCACAGAAAGTTACGTTAACCTTATTCCAACCGCACAAGGCGGAACCCATGTTAACGGGCTCAGGCAGGGCTTGCTGGAGTCTATGCGCGAATTCTGTGAATTTAGAAATTTAATGCCCCGCGGTGTGAAGCTTTCTCCAGATGATATTTGGGACCGTTGTGCTTATATTTTATCAACGAAAATGCAAGATCCACAATTTGCGGGGCAAACCAAAGAGCGACTGTCTTCTCGGCAAGCGTCAGCTTTTGTCTCTGGCGTGGTTAAAGACGCATTTAGCCTGTGGTTAAATCAGCATACTGAAGTGGCTGAAGCGTTAGCTGAAATGTGTATTAACAATGCTCAACGCCGGTTACGTCAAACCAAAAAAGTCGCGCGTAAGAAGGTAACGCAAGGGCCCGCCTTACCAGGAAAATTAACCGATTGTTCCTCGCAAGATATCTCATACTCTGAACTTTTCCTCGTGGAAGGGGATTCCGCGGGTGGTTCAGCAAAGCAAGCGAGAGATCGCGAGTTTCAAGCCATCATGCCGCTGCGCGGAAAAATTCTAAATAGCTGGGAAGTCGACTCGTCCCAAGTATTAGCGTCGCAAGAGATTCACGATATCTCGGTTGCCTTAGGCATAGACCCTGACTCTTCAGATTTATCGGGTCTGCGCTATGGAAAAATATGTATTCTGGCCGATGCTGACTCCGATGGACTGCATATCGCTACCCTGCTATGCGCGTTATTCGTGAAACATTTCAGAACCTTGGTGAATCATGGGCATGTTTATGTGGCTATGCCTCCTTTGTTTAGGATTGACGTTGGTAAAGAGGTTTTCTATGCGCTGGATGAGAGTGAAAAGCAGGGCATTTTAGATCGCATAGAAGCAGAAAAAAAACGCGGTAAGGTAAACGTACAGCGCTTCAAAGGACTGGGCGAAATGAACCCGATGCAATTGCGTGAAACTACTATGGATCCCAACACGCGCCGATTGGTTCAACTAACCATTGAAGATGCCGAAGAAATGTTAGAACTGATGGATATGTTACTCGCGAAAAAGCGCTCAGGTGACAGGAAAGTTTGGTTAGAAAGCAAAGGAAATATGGCAGAAGTTGATCTGTAGTTCGCGACAATTCGAATCATACTAAGGGGTAATGATAACAATTACCCCTTTTTTATACCCTCAAACCTATACTTTAGTATAGGTTGGTTGAAGGGTTACTGGTATAGTGACGGTGTTCCTTTGGGGGCTGAGAACCGGTTGTTAAAATGAGGCGAAATGTAAAATGGATTCTTTACCTGTATCGAATGATGGGAAAACTGACGTTGCACCATTTGTCGTTGGCGTAGGCTCTTCAGCGGGAGGCATCGAAGCACTGATTAATCTTGTTAGCAACCTACCTAAGTCAATCAACGCCTCTTTTATTATTGCACAGCACTTATCACCCTCCCATAAAAGTCAAATGTCGGATATTTTGGCGCGTGAAACCGAATATCCTGTAGAAGAAGCTAGCCAGCAATGTCGCGTTAAAGCCAATACCATATACGTAGGGCCGCCGGGTTACCATTTGCGTTATACCGAAGGGCGCATTGCCTTAGACAAAACGCCCAGCGAATTGTCTCCAAAGCCTTCGGTCAATCTTTTGTTTGAGTCATTAGCCGATGAAATTGGGGATCATGCCATTGGCGTTATTTTATCGGGCACTGGCGGTGATGGCGCCCGTGGTCTAAAAGCCATTAAAAGTGTGGGGGGCTTTGCATTTGTACAAGACCCAGCCACCGCAAAGTATGACGGCATGCCCAAAGCGGCACTGGAAAGTGTTGCGGTTGACGGTATTTTAGAGCCGCAAGAAATGGGGCAGGAAATTGCCCATATTTCGCAAAACATTTCCCGAAACGTGTTTTCTTCTCAAGAAGATGATCGGCATGAGCTAATGAGTGAACTTTACGGAAAAATTCGTGAAGCCACTAAGATTGACTTTAGTTTCTACAAACAATCTACCTTGCTACGCCGGGTTAATCGTCGTCTTATTGCTACGCAAACAACGGAACTAAAAGAGTATCTTAGCTACCTTGACGAAAATGCAGACGAAGTCGTCGCCCTCTCGAAAGAGTTGCTTATTTCGGTCACCGATTTCTTCCGTGACGCCAAGGCCTTTAACGCCATTCGTCATTACATTGAAGAAATTATAGCGCGAAAGCGTAACGGCGATAGTGTTCGTCTTTGGGTGGCAGGCTGTGCCACGGGGGAAGAAGCTTATTCACTCGCCATCGTATTTCTCGAAGCCATAGAAAATGCAAACTTAGAGATTACGCTTCAAGTTTTTGCCACTGATATTGATGAACATGCTTTAAACGTAGCGCGCAAAGGTGCCTATTCGGTGCAATCCATGTCAGGCTTAGACAGTGAAATGATGGATAAGTACTTTCGCTACGAAAGAGACGCTTATTATCCTCAGAAGCAATTACGAGACGTGATTACATTTTCGCGCCAAGACATAACGCGCGACCCGCCATTTTTACATTTAGATATGGTGTCGTTTCGCAACGTACTTATTTATTTCAACAGCGAGTTGCAGCATAGGGTGTTATCGCTATTTAGGTATTCACTGCTCAAAGATGGTGTTCTTTTCTTAGGAAAATCTGAATCTATTGGGTCCACCGAAGATATGTTTGTGGCCCTTGATAGGCGTTGCCGCATTTTCAAGGTTAGCCAAGCTTCGAAGCGGCCTAATTTGCCGAAAATGCTGAAAAGTCACTTATCCACATCGAAAGTGAAAGACACGGTCACGAACAGCTATGAAAACATCTTCACCCGTTCGGTGTTAGATTGTTTTGGCCCTAGCTTATTGATTAATGAACGCTTCTCTATTTTGCATTCGCATGGTCGGCTTGAGCCTTTTATTCGTTTTCCGTCTGGCATTCCCGATCTTAATTTATCAAAACTCATTGCGGCGCCGTTTTCCGCTGAGCTTATCTCCTGCATGAACAAAGCCAGTCGAACAGGTGAGATGATCGTCAGCCGAAGTAAGCAGCTGGACGAAAGTGACGAAAAGCAATGGAAAATGCGGATCCTGCCGTTAGAGACCCATTCGCCTTCTCATTTTTTAGTGAATTTTTTCGAAGTAGAAGTCCAAGCATCAACCTCGCCGTCGCAGGAAGCGGATAACAGTGAAGCGGACGTGGCCGAACTCATTGCAGCACGAGAGCAATTGCAAACGCTAACCGAAGAAATGGCGGCCTCAGCAGAAGAAATGCAAGCGCTCAACGAGGAAGTTCAGGCTGCAAACGAGGAACTGCAAGCCAATAACGAAGAACTAGAAGCCACCAATGAAGAGCTTCAAGCCACCAATGAAGAACTCATTAGTGTGAATGAAGAAAGTATGCGTAAATCCGCAGAACTTGGAGCCGTAAACAGTGAGTTAATGAGTGTATATAACACCTTGGATTTTCCTATTTTGGTGTTCGACATGGATCATTGCTTAAATCGCACCAATGATGCGGCGAATAGGCGCTTTCATTTAAATAATGGGTCTTTTAGAAAGCCCATGGAAACCCTGAACTTTCCTGATTATTTCGAAGACATTGAAATGCGTTTGAATAAAACGCTGCAAACGGGTGTGGCAGAGAATGTGATTATCAAGCCTTCGAGCCAAGAAACCTATAACGTATTCATTACGCCTATCTTCAACAGCCGCGAGCGTATTACAGGCGCAATTATTGTTATTATCGATAATTCAGAATTGGTATTGGCCCATGAACGTATAGAGAAGAGCCAAGAACAACTTCTTTCTATTATGAATAATTCACTGGCTGTGATTGCGCTTAAAGACAACGCGGGACGTTACGAGTTCGTCAACGCGCGTTTTGAAGAAGTGTTTGGACTGCATGCCGATGAGGTGGTGGGCAAAACCGATTTGCAAATATTCGAAAGAGAAACGGCTAAGCAGTTTCGTGATAAAGATTTAGATACTATGCGTACTTTATCACCATTGGAAACCATTGATGAATTCACGCTACCGTTAGGTAAAGTCACGTTAAACAGTGTACGTTTTCCGATTTTTGATGCTGAAGGTACTATTAAGTCCATTTGCACTCAAGCCACCGACATTTCTAAGGAAAAGCACGCTAATGAACAGCTAAGACTGGCGGGGAAAATTTTTGAACGTACAAGTGAAGCCATTTTAGTGACGGACGCTAACGAAAAAATTGTCACGGCCAACGAAACCTTCACGGAGGTTACCGGTTACACTACCCAGGAATTGACCGGAAATGCGCCCAGCATGCTTCAATCTTCCTCTCATTCCGACGATTTTTACCGGGGAATACGGGCCTCGCTAAGTGAGCGCGGTTTTTGGCAGGGAGAAGCCGAGATAAAGGTGAAAAGTGGGTCGAATGTCACTATGTGGCTAACCGTTAACGCTGTGAAAGGCGGCGATGGCGACATAGTGAACTATGTTGCAGCTTTCAGTGATGTTAACGAAATTAAAGACATGCAGCGGCGTATTGAATATTTGGCCACCCACGACGAGTTAACGGGCCTGCCCAATCGCGCGGTTTTGCTTGAGCGTTTAGAGTTGATGGTAGGTAACGCAAAGCGTGCGGAACAATTGTGCGCCGTGCTTTTTATCGACTTGGACAAGTTTAAGCCGGTGAACGATAACTTAGGACACAAAGTGGGAGACTTGTTACTTAAACAAGTGACGAAGCGAATCAACAAGTGCATTCGTGACACCGATATGTTGGCACGACTAGGCGGTGATGAATTTGTGGCGATTGTTTCTGCGGCTCGTGTGGATGAAATAGATGAAATCGCTAAACGGATTATTACCCAAGTAGAAACTGAGTTCCAAGTGGCCAATCACCAAATCGCAATTTCTGCCAGCGTGGGAGTGGCTGTCTATCCTAATGACGGAATTACGTCAGACGTGCTGTTACACCATGCTGATGAAGCCATGTACCATGCGAAATCACTAGGGCGAGGCCAGTATCAGTATTTTACTGCCCGAATGATGGAAAAGGCACAAGCCCGGGTTCAAATTGAAGCGCGCTTAAAAAGCGCGTTACAAGATCGTCAGTTTAGTTTGGTGTACCAGCCCCAGTACGATATTGCCAGCAATGCTATAGTGGGAATGGAAGCGTTGTTACGTATTGCGAATGATGAACAAGATATTACCCGGGCAGCAGAGTTTATCGATGTTGCTGAAAAAGCGAACCTTATTGATGCTATTGGATTTCACGCGCTAGAGCTGGTGGCGTTCGATTTAAAAATGGCGATGCAAAAAGGTATCTCTCTACCTAGAGTATCTGTTAATCTTTCTGGAAAGCAGTTGCTAACATCAGAATTCACAAAACGCTTCGAACAACTACTGTCGCGCACCTCTCTACCCGCAGAAGCTTTTAAGTTTGAAATATCCGAGCGTGATATCCAAAAGGGTGAGAAGCGCATTTTCCACCGATTACAGTCGCTAAAATCGATGGGCGCGGTTATTTGTATTGACGATTTTGGTATTCACCAAAGTGCAGTTGCGCAGCTACAGCAATGTGGTGCCAGTGAAATGAAGCTTTCTCGTCAAATTATTGAACAACCAGACGACGCCAGTGAGCAGTTGCTTCGCGCCTATATTGATGTCGCCAACGTACTGGGTATGACAGTGGTGGCTGACCAAGTGGAAACGGAAGAACAAATTGACTACCTCGTATCGGTAGGGTGCGAATTAGCGCAAGGTTTCGTGTTCTCTGCACCAGTGACGTTTGATAACATGCTCGAAAAACTAGACCGCTAACAACAATGCAGAAAATGACTAAGGGGACCAATTTGGAGACCGACGATTTCAATGAGCTCGTTGCAAATTGTGAAAAAGAAGCATTGCACTTAAGCGGTCAAATTCAAGGTTTTGGCGGTGCATTTTTTATTGACAACGAAAGCTTAACGGTCACTGCCGCCAGTGAAAATATTGCTGAGTATTGCCCTTTATCTGTCGCGCAACTCGTGGGGACAAAAGTTCACGATTTAACCTGGCTACCCTTAGAATTGCTGTACAATTTGGGCATCAAAGCGGGCAATCGTGCTTATGCGTTTAATGACAATACCACGACAGCGTCTTTGAATTATAGAAGTCATCGCAGTGATGCAGGCATCTTAATTGAAATTGAACGCAGTACCGCCACGGTTACCCAGCGCCAGTATTTGCAATTGCGCGCGTCTATCTTGCCGCGCATTGATGCATCTTGGCAAGAACATGACTACTGGAACCAACTTATTCACACCCTCGATGAATTCCTCCCCTGTGAGCGAATTGTGCTTTACCGTTTCAATGAACATTGGTCGGGGGAAGTGGTGGCTGAAAAAGTGGTTACGGGGCTGCCGCCTTATCTAGGCCTAAAATTTCCTGCGTCAGACATTCCCGCCATTGCGAGGCAAATGTATTATCAGAATCCCTCACGGTACATTGCAGATAGTCGTCAGGAGGCAGTTAACTTCCTCACCCAATACGGCACGCCACTGGATTTGACCTATTCCGATTTACGCAGCGTGTCGCCCCTACACGGCGAATACCTTCAAAATATGGGGGTAGCAACGTCGTTTTCTGTTCCCATTATGCAAACGGGAAAATTATGGGGAATTATTTCCTGTCACCATGCTACAGCTACGCCCATTGACGCGCATCTGCGCTATCAGGCGGAAAGTTTAGTTAAATATTTTTCTATGATTTACTCTACGTATCAGTCGAAAAAGCGTTTAGCCTTACTGACCAGCCTAGACGATGAAGTTAGCGTACTAGCGCAAAAATTGAGAATAAAAGGTGAGCAGAGTATTCCGTCATTCTTGCAGGCAGCAAAGACGGCGTTTCAGGCCAGCGGCGCTGCTATGTACATTAACGATGATTGGCATCTTTGCTTGCCAAAGGCCGAACAGCGACTTGTGCGAGATATAGATAATGCCTGTCGACATGACACCTCAGATGTTCTTTTAAGTAAACAAGATATAAGGGACGTCGACGGACTCGCGAGTGTGTCTCATGAGGAAGTACGTGGCGTAATGTTAATTCGCTTGAACTTTGAGCTTAAAAGCTTGCGCCTCTATGTGTTTCGGCAACCTGAGAAGCAAATCACTCACTGGGCAGGTAACCCCGACAAAACCATGCAAAAAGTAAATTCTCACGGCGTTTTGTCACCCAGAGCGTCGTTTGAAAAATGGAGTGAGGTAGACGGTGAACAAAGTCTGCCGTGGTCAAAAAGGGATTTGTTATTGGCGAAAAAGCTAAGAGCCGCACTTATACGATTACTCACCTAATCACGCTAGATTCCCTGATGAGATAGGCGTAAGTTACAAGTGTGATTTGACGCACCTAGGAGTTTACATGGTTAAAAAAGCTGTCACCGCCAACACGTCCACTTTACTGTTCGATCATGACGGTACTTTGATAAATTCAGAGGCTGTCCACTATAAATTGTGGTGCGAAATATTGTTGCCCTACGGCGTGTCACTCTCTGAGTCTTTGTATTGCGATATGATGGCTGGGGTGCCGGTGAAACAAAACGCCATCGATCTAAAAAATCACTTCGACATTAGCGCAAGTACGCTAGCCTTAGAAAATGAAAAACATGAAAAGGTTGAAGCCTTCTTGAAAGAGCAACCGTTTCCACTCATGCCATATGCTGCTGAGACAATAAAGGCGTGCCACGAAAAGGGGTATACCTTGGCGATTGTCACTGGTGGCAGTAAGCTTTCCGTCGAAAAAACCTTAGATGGCTATGGATTACGAGAATACATCAGCACAGTGGTGGCCGTCGAAGACGTTACCAGAAGTAAGCCAGACCCCGAAAGTTACCAGTTGGCAATGGAAAAGTTAGGTGTGGCAGCATCTGCCTGTGTCGCCATTGAAGATACGATGCATGGTTTGCAGTCAGCGGTCGCGGCGAAGTTAGATTGCGTGGTTATTCCCACCGCCCAAACCGCGAATCACGATTTAGGACTGGCCACCGTCAGTTACGGCTCGTTACAACATTGGTTAGAAGCCGAGGTGTTGTAAGCTAGCTTTTACGGGTGACTTTCAGTTACTATTTTTATTTTCATAGGCTTAGCCACGAGGATTAGAAGTTAAATTATGGCGCGTGCATTTCGTTGGCTAATTGGCCTGCTTGTTACCCTGTTTATACTAATACTTGTTGCGGTGGTTGGGCTAAGCATCGCGATTATTCAAAAACAGCCATTAGTGGCGGCTAGCGCCCCGAACCAGTTAGATGGGGCAGACACGGTAAATACGCTTCTCGCGCAACTCAATACGGCCTTCTCTCAGCGGGAAGAAGGTCACACCATTGTGTTATCTGAAACTCAAATCGAGAGCTTGGTGGGCGTGCTGCAGCGCGCAGTGCCCCATTTTCGAGGTGTAGTGAATGTTACCGCGAATGGCGGTACAGTGGCCTTTACCTTTTCACCGAATAACGATGACATCTATATTAATGTGTCGGCGCTGATTTTACCGGGTAAAGCGCTGACAATTGATTACATCATCCTGGGAGATATCTCTATACCCGGTGACACCGCGTTAGGTTTAGCAGAGGCCGCTATCAATCGCTATACCCGTTCTGAAATCGGCACGCTTGCGCTAACACGGGTTGAAGCCGTGGTAATGAGAGATAATGAAGTAGAGTTACAGCTGGGGCCCCTCGACGAACTGCTTCATGAAATTGACAACGTCAGTAATCAGCTTTCGGTCGATACCGACAACGAATTAGAGACCCTTACCGCTTACTATTTGCGCTACATTTCTGGCCGAGAACTTGCCCTGTCTTCTACCCCGGTTCCACTTATAGAGTACCTACGCGAAGGTATGGCAAGAGCGAGAGAACAAAGTCAGACCCCAGATGACGCCGTAATGCATAACAAGGCGGTTATTTTTGCTTTAGCCGCTTTTGTTGGGCATCACAGAGTGGGGCATTTAGTGGGCAATATTCAACCTAATCCAGACAAAGCACTAAAGCCACGTTCAGCGGCAATTTTGGCTGAACGCAACGATTTAGCGCGCCATTTTATTATCTCTGCTGCATTAGAATTAATGGGGGAAGCGGGTATGTCCTTGGCCATTGGTGAATTTAAAGAACTTATGGATAGAGGGCTAGGCGGTTCCGGATATAGCTTTGTCGATTTAGCGGCCGATATGGCTGGTGCTGAATTTGCCAAGGTTGCAAATCATCCAGATCACGCAATAGAGGTTCAAAATGCGGTGGCGCGGATACAATCTGATTTGGATATTATGCCCCCTATCGAGGGATTGCCCGAAGGGCTCAGCAAGGCAAAATTTACTGAGCGCTACCAACGGGTAGATAGCCCGCCTTACATTGCACAAGTCAATGAAATCAGACGCCGACTAGCCAACATCCCCCTGTATCGTGATTAGAAACACGAGATTACTTTTTGCTCAGTGTTGACTGAAACTGGGCAATAGTGACTAAGGCCAACTCTATTTTTTTTATCAGCAGAGGCAATGCTGCTTTTGCCTCTTCTTCAGACATCGCCTTTAGCGCTTGCCAATCTTGCGCTATTTCTTCCACGTAGGGGCCAAATCGTTTGGATGAGGTATTAAACGGGCTGTCTGCGGTGAAAACCGCCGCAAACTTACCCTTTTGGTCTTTTTGTAAATGATCGAGCGCTTGATCTGCATCGACGGCTTTACGGTAAAGGGTTTGAATGGTGTCTTGAAGTTTTTGATGTATCGCTTGCATGGTTACCCTCAAAGCTGCCTATGTAAAAAATGATTAAAGATACTGTTTAAGGTGTCGATACCTTAAGAGGTGGGCAATTCTGCCCACTTTTTTACTTTGCTACAAGCAACAAAGGAAATCGGTATGGATTTACAAGGTGCAAGTGCATCTGGAACGTCCGGTGCGTCACTTGAGGTAGCTTCGCTAAAGTTGGCAAAAAGCCAACAGGAGCAAGAAGGAAAAGCGACGCTTCAGCTACTGGAAACAGCAGCTGACGTACCAAAACCTGCGTCATCTAACCCGTCACTAGGTGCCAATATTGACACCTATGCGTAAGATTATGGATGCAAATGTAAGTCGATAGGCGTCTTGCCAGGTTGCCCACCAATTTCTCTCACCAGTTTTGGTACTAGGAAACCTGGCAGACGTTTTATCGTTTCTTTCATTAGCTGCCGTGCGCTATCATCACAAACATAAAAGTGATGCGCCCCTTCAACCTTATCCAGTACATGTAGATAATACGGCAATATACCAGCATCAAACAGGGTTTCGCTTAAATCGCACAGTGAAGATGTATTGTCGTTTACGCCTTTAAGTAGTACAGCCTGATTCAGTATTGTCGTGCCTTCTCGTCGCAAACCACTTAATCGCTCTGCCAATGCGGGTGTTACTTCATTGGCATGGTTCGCGTGCAGCACCAAAACGGTTTGTAGCGGTAAACGGGTTAGCCATGTGGTAAAGGCGTGGTCTATACGCTCTGGTAACACCACAGGGAGGCGTGTATGTATGCGTAAACGTTTAACGTGGTGAATCGCCGCTATTTCCTCGGCAAGCCATGCTAACTGGTTGTCGTTAGCCATTAGCGGGTCGCCACCGGAAAATATCACCTCGTTAATATTAGGATGACTCGCAATATAGGCGAGGGCGTCGTCCCATTGCCTTTTGCTTACCGCATTATCTTGATAAGGGAAGTGGCGACGAAAGCAGTATCGGCAATTGACGGCGCAGCCCGTTTTGACCATAAGCAACACGCGAGAGTCGTATTTATGCAGCACGCCTCGACCCGCAGTGTCATGCTCTTCAAGGGGATCTTGGGTATAACCGGGCTCGCTAACAAATTCATCACTTAACGGCATGACTTGCTTCAATAGAGGATCATTGGGGTTTCCCTTTTCTATTAAGTGAGCAAAATGCCGAGGTACACGCATCGGAAATAAACGACGCGCTTTTATGTGTTGGTGGAAGTTTTTGCTGTCTAAATCTAAAAAATCGAGCAATTTAGTGGGATCAGTAAAGCTCTTTGCTAATTCTTTTTGCCAGTTTGACTCTACAGAAATCGGTTTTTTAGGTATTATTTGTTCCACGAAACTTTTTGTACCTTATGTTTAGACAGAGGAAATATGGCTAATTACAGCACTAACGAGTTCAAAGGCGGCCTGAAAATCATGCTGGACGACGAACCATGCAACATTCTAGAAAACGAATATGTGAAGCCGGGTAAAGGTCAAGCCTTCAACCGTGTAAAAATCCGTAAGCTTATTTCAGGTAAAGTTCTTGAAAAAACCTTCCGCTCAGGTGAATCAGTAGAAGGCGCTGACGTAATGGATACAGAGCTAGCCTACTTGTACACCGACGGCGAATTCTACCACTTTATGAATAACGATACATTCGAACAAATCGCTGCTGACGAAAAAGCCGTGGGCGAGAATGTAAAATGGTTGGTAGAAAACGATGTATGTACCATTACGTTATGGAACGGCTCGCCCATTACCGTTACACCGCCTAACTTTGTTGAACTAGAAATTACTGAAACGGATCCAGGTCTAAAAGGCGATACTGCGGGCACAGGTGGCAAGCCTGCGACACTCAGTACGGGTGCTGTAGTTCGTGTCCCACTGTTCGTTCAAACCGGAGAAGTTATCCGTGTAGATACGCGCTCTGGTGAATATGTGTCTCGCGCGCAAAAATAAGCCATACACCTATTGCCGATATGTTCTTCATGCATATCGGCATTTTCACTCCACATTTCGCTTTTCTTTTTTATGCATCATTGGCAACCAACAACCTCTCATGAAAACCGCTTAGCCCGAGCTAAATTGCTTTCTACCATTCGTGACTTTTTCGCCCAGCGGGATGTGTTAGAGGTAGACACGCCAGTGCTTTCTCATGGCACAGTGACCGATGAACATCTTGACGGGTTTTGTACTGAATTTCACTACGACGAGTCAGGTAAGCCGACAACCTTATACCTTCAAACGTCACCTGAATATGCCATGAAGCGTCTTTTGTGCGCACAAAGCGGGGCAATCTATCAAATAGGTAAGGCCTTTCGGCATGAAGGAGAAGGTCGCTGGCACAACCCAGAATTTACCATGCTTGAATGGTACCGCCCCCACTTCACCCATGTTGAATTAATGGAAGAAGTGGATGCGCTTCTAATGGCCACCTTAGACACAGAACCCGCCGATAAAATGAGTTATAAAGAGGCATTTGTTACGTATTTAAGGGTAGATCCGCTTATTGCGTGCAGTGACGAACTACTGAACGCAATGGAGGCATCGGGCATTGATATCGACACACCGGAATTGCTCAGTGATGATGCCAAATTACAATTGCTTTTTTCTGTGGTGATAGAACCCTCAATCGGTCAAGTACGGCCCTGTTTTATTTATGGTTTTCCCGCTACACAAGCTGCTCTGGCAAGAATCAACGAAGAAGACAGCCGCACCGCAGACAGATTTGAGGTGTACTATAAAGGCGCGGAACTGGCAAACGGCTTTTATGAATTATGCGCTCCAGAAGAGCAGCGAAACCGCTTTTATCAAGACAATGCGAAACGTAAAAAAGCCAATTTACCTGAAAAACCAATAGACGAGTATTTTTTAGCTGCTTTAGCATCGGGGTTACCTGATTGCGCTGGCGTTGCCCTTGGTATAGACAGGCTTCTTATGTTGAAAGTGGGCGCCTCTCATATCCGCGAAGTCATTAACTTTCCCATTAGCCGCGCTTAAATTTATTTCACGATAAATGGAATCTTTATTCCGGTTAACGGCTGTTGACTTTCTCGCGCACATCCTTAAGAATGTTATAACATCACAGCTAATAACAACATTCTCTTTTAAAAAAGGAAACCACATGAAGATGCGTTCACTGCTAAGCTTGTCTATAGCAGCGTTATTAACTACGCCTGTCCTTGCCACAACCATCACGGGAAAAGTGACCGATCCTGCGGGGAACCCTGTAGCGGGTGCTGAAGTGAAAATTGAAGGCACACGTCGCGTAGCGATGACCGATGAAAGTGGTGTCTATCGATTTGAGGACGTCGCACAACCTCATGTCCATCTTCATGTTTTTTCACCCCAGTTTATCCACGGCGATAATGACTTAGGCGACATCCAGGGCGATCAAACGGTTAACTTTATACTGAGCCCAGCCTCGGTTGAAAACATCGTTGTGACTGCGACAGCATTAAACTCGTCGGTATTAGAGTCAGTAACTCCTGTCACGGTTATCAGCGCTGATAAACTTCGTAAAATTGAAGCACCCACTTTAGGTGAAACACTCAAAAACACCGCAGGTGTGCACAGTACCTATTTCGGGCCTGTCTCGAGTAGCCCGATTATTCGTGGCAACGATGGCCCACGAGTCAAGATTGTTCAAAACGGGTTAGATGTGTCTGATGTTTCCCGTGTAGGTCCAGATCACAATGTCGCTTCAAGCACGGCGAGTGCAACCCAAATTGAAGTATTGCGCGGCCCAGCAACCCTACAATACGGTAGTGGCGCTATTGGTGGAGTGGTGAATATTGTTGATAAACGTATTCCACAGTACCACGTCGACGGTGTAGAAGGTGAGGCTGAAGTGAGTTACAGCACTGTAAATGAGGGTAAGTATACCCGCGGTGATGTAACAGGTGGCAGCGGCAATATCGTTTGGCACCTAGATGGATACTATCGCGACACCGAAAACGCGGATATTCCTGGTTATGCCTCCGTAGACCCAGATGAAGACGAAGAAAAAGGGGTATTGGAAGACAGCCAAATGGAGACCTCTAATCTTGTCGCGGGCATTTCCTATGTGGCAGATGAAGGGTACTTTGGCTTTGCGGTTGAACAATTAGACAACGAATACGGTGTACCGGGTCACAGCCACGAGCATGAAGAGGAACACGAAGACGAAACGGAAGAAGAGCACGAAGAGCACGAAGATGAAGAAGGCGTGTCTCTTGACGTAGATATGACCCGCTACCAAGCGGCAGGTGAATGGCATTCACCAATGGAAGGCTTAACGAATATTAAGTTTGCCGGTTCATACACGGACTATGAGCATACAGAAATAGAAGATGGTGAACCCGCCACCGTTTTCTCTAATGAATCAAGTGATATCCGAGTCTCGCTTTATCATGAAGAAGTGCAGGGCTGGCATGGCGTGTTCGGCATGCAGTTTGCTCATAGTGATTATGCTGCTGAAGGCGAAGAAGCTTTTACCCCTGCTAACACCAGCACCAATTACGCTTTTTATGTTGTGGAGCAGAAAAAAGTCGGAGACCTCACATTCGAGCTTGGTGGCCGGCTAGAAAATACCGCTTATGATGCACAAGACAGTGACGTAGAGTTAGATATTTTCCATGAAGATGAAGAAGAGCATGAAGAGGACGAGCACGACGAGGATGACCATGATGAAGAAGAGCATGGTACCGAGTTTAGTTTCCCTGAGTATGACTTCACCAGTTTATCTTTGTCAGCGGGTGTGAATTGGGAATATACCGATGGTCAGTCTGTTGCTGTTACCCTATCACGGAGCGAGCGAGCGCCGAGTCAGCAAGAGCTATTTTCGGCGGGCCAGCATTTAGCGACCGAAAGTTACGAAGTAGGTCTAATGTTTGATATGGACGACGAAGGCCATATTGAAGATGAATTAAGGGATGTGAATGAGGAAGTAAGCACAAACCTAGACGTTACTTTCCGTAAGTTTACTGGCGACTGGGGCTACAGTGTTTCCTTCTTTTATAACCAAGCCGAAGATTATATCTTCCAGTCGAACACGGGCTTGCTCGCGTTAACAGAGCATGAAGAACATGACGAAGATGACGCCGAGTTGGAAGAGGATCACAGTGACGAAGATACAACCCCTGTGTATTACTTCCAACAATCCGATGCTGATATTTGGGGCGTAGAGGTTGAAGCTTATGTCGATTTAAACGACGCTTTCCGTTTAACCGTTTTTAGTGATTATATTAATGCTGAAGTGGAGGACGACAATTTACCTCGCACGCCGCCTATGCGATTTGGCAGTGAACTAAGCTATGTCAATGACGGGTTAACTGCCGATATCGGTTTTACGTGGTATGACGACCAAACCGATGTGGCTTCATACGAAACCACGACCGACGGCTATACGCTGGTTAATGCCAATGTGCAGTATGAGATATCTGGCCAGGGTGTTGATTGGGTACTGTTCGCTAAAGGCAGCAACCTTACCGATGAAGAGGCACGTGTTCACACCTCCTTTTTGAAGGATAAGGCGCCGCTTCCGGGCAGAAATATCACCTTTGGTGTAAGAGCGTTATTCTAAAAATCCTACCTCGACGCATTGGCAGCGTTGCTGCCAATGCGTCATTTTGTTGAGTTTGTGCGACTGCTGGTTTGAACATACCCGGGTGTGACAGGTATTATCAGTAGCGTCCTTGTCTCTCGGCTCAAATGGTATGAACATTGTTACCCCTCGATTACGTTTACGCCCGCTTTCATTAGATGATAAGCACTGGATCCTCACCCTAAATCGAGACCCCCTATGGCTTAAATTTATTGGCTGTAAATCAATCTTCACCTTACAAGATGCATGTGATTACATTGCGCGTACCAATGCCCAACGAGATGAGTGGGGATATGGTTTGTGTGCTGTGGAATGTCAGTCTACGGGTAACCCTCTAGGGGTATCTGGTTTGTTTAATCGGTTTTCGTTTCGCTGCCCAGATTTAGGATTTGCATTACTGCCAGAAGGACGAGGAAAAGGCGTGGCAAATGAAGCCTGCCAAGGCGTGATGGCGTGGGCGAAGCAACAAGGTTTTGATTTTCTTACCGCCATGACCCACCCACACAATGTCGCGTCACAGCAATTACTGGTGAGTTTGGGGTTTCACAAGCACGGTTTTTATGCAGATAAAGGCTTTGATGTTCAGCATTTGTATTGGCTTAAGTTTTAGTAAACCTTTATATCTGCAGACGTTCAGCGAGGCCACCTATGTGCACCTCGCAAAGGAGTGATTAAAGTGGTGGGAGTACCGTCACTTTCTTTATCACAATGGGCTCAATAGGCACGTTGTTCGCATTTAGCACCAATGAGTACTCTGTTTCTACTTCTGACATGGCATCTACCACATCTTCCCCTTCCACGATGAGGCCAAAAACCGCGTAGCCCCAATCTCGCCCGGGGTTCAGGCTTTCGTTATCGTTAACGTTGAAGAAAAACTGACGGTTTGCGGTATGAGGATCATTTTGGCGAGCCATGGCAATGGTGTGTAAGTCATTGGTTAACCCATTACCCGATTCGTTAAAAATAGCAGGAAAGTTCGACTTCCCTTCAAAATCAGTGGTGTAACCGCCGCCTTGTACAACAAACCCAGGCACAATACGATGAAAAATGGTGTCTTCATAACTGCGTTTATCTACGTACCGTAGAAAGTTATTGACAGTAATTGGCGCGCGACGCCTATCAAGTTCTACAACAATATCACCCATGGAGGTTTCAATCTTAACCCGAGGATAATAGTTGTCAGGTTGAATATGTGAACCATCGGATTTATTTGCCGCATGGGCAAGGCTGGTCACTGCCACACTCAATACAAAAAAAATGGAGGCAAATGTTTTTAACATAAAAAGTCCTTTAACGTTTTGCTGTGCCTAGTACTACGAATTTATTGTCACTTGCTATCACCTTAGCACCGCCGAATAGGCGTTTAAGTTTTATGTGATATTCAAGGTGTCTGTTACCTACAACAATAAGGTGACCACTTTTCACCAAGCATTCTCGGGCATCTTGAAACATCTGCCACGCAATATGATCGGTAATCGCATTTTGCTGATGAAACGGCGGGTTGCAGAACACTTTAGTGATTTCAGGTGTGGGCTTTTTGTTTAGCAAGGCTTCAAGACAGTTACTGGCCACAAATTCACACTGATCTATTTTGTCTGGGAAATTTTCTAAGACATTTAAGCGGGCGCTTTCCACAGCCATGTAAGATTCATCCACAAAAAACACTCTACAATCCGGTGCCATCGCCAGTGCCTGTAACCCTAATACGCCATTGCCGCAGCCTAAGTCTACGACCACATCATTGCTGCTCACTGTCATGTGAGGCAAAAGTACGCGGGCACCAATATCTAGCGATTGACGAGAGAATACATTGGCATGGTTATTCAGTTGCACTGTTTTGCCGGTGGGCAATGTGCAAGTCCACCGGCTAGGGTAATCATTGGTTTTTGGGTGAAGTGCCGGCGACACTTGGCAGAAGATGAGACGAGACTTCTTCTTAGCCAGCGACGTTGTGGTTGGCCCCAGTATATTTTCAAACAGTGCTAAAACAGATTTAGTGATAGATTTTACTTTGCCTGCAGCGATAATCTGAGTATCCGGTGTGGCCACCTTTCTAATATCGATAAGCTGTTGTTCTAACAGCGCCAAAGTGCGAGGAACTTTGATTAATATGATGTCAGGCGCTAAATGTGTGTCTAGCGTAAGGCTTTCCACACTGGTGAATGACCTTACCGGTGCGCTTATTTTGTCGTTATCATCAATGACGGGGTTCAATTGGTTGGCTTTTAAGTTTTCACCTAGGCTTTTTAACGCAATGAAAGAATCTGAAATCCAAATAGGGTTATGTTGCGTAAACCAACAACCAAGAGCACCAAAGTCGTCATTGAAAATGAGCATGTTTCCGGTTAGTGATTGCTCGCTCACTAAATCGTCCACATGAGAAATGAGTAGCTCGTCGGCACTGTCCCATGCTTGTAAACTCACATGTTGGTGCTTTTCGGGATAGCGAATTAAGGTAAACTGGCGGTCGGCCAGAATAAATTCTGTGTTCATTTAATTCTTTCTAAGGTTGTCGGGTCATTATGCAACTACCCCTTTTTTCCGGTACAGAAAAAGCAGTGAAGTCACCGTTCACGCTTCCGTTACCAGAAGCCCACGTGCGCTATTATCCGCAATGGCTTACCACAGAGCAAGCCAACCTTTACAAGAAGCGGCTCGTCGAGTCGTTGCCATGGCGCCAAGACAGTCTACGTATGTTTGGTAAGTCTATCCCAATTCCTCGATTACAGTCGTGGCACGGCGATGCCAATTGTCACTACACCTATTCAGGTTTGTCCCTTTCCCCCGCGCCATGGACCAAGGAGTTGGCCGCTATTCGTGACTTATGTTCGGCCGAAGTTGGCGCACATTTTAATAGCGTACTGGCAAATTGGTATCGAGATGGTCAAGATAGCATGAGTATGCACGCCGACGACGAACCAGAGCTTGGCCCCGCGCCCACGATTGCGTCGGTAACCTTGGGTGAAGCCAGGCCGTTTGTTTTTAAGCACAAAGAAACAAAAGCGCGCCATGTTCAAGTGTTGGAACACGGAAGCTTGTTAGTGATGTCAGGTAGTACACAACACCATTATTTTCATGGTATTGCAAAGACGACAAAACCAATCAGTGATAGAATCAACCTCACGTATCGACAGTTAATTTTGCCTGATTGAGTTAACCATGAATGTACAAGATTTTTTAACGTCTGCACTAAAAGAGGCGTTGCACCCGGTCTATTTAGATATCCGCGACGAAAGCTTTATGCACAGTGTCCCCGACGGCGCGCAAAGTCATTTTAAGGTGACAGTGGTGTCAGACGAATTTGAAGGTAAACGCTTGATTGCTCGTCATCGCCAAGTTAATGCGTTGGCAGATGAGGCCCTTAAAGGCCCGGTACACGCATTGGCATTGCATACTTATACGCCACAAGAGTGGGAAGCGCGCGGCGGTCAAGCGGCGAATTCCCCTGCGTGCCTTGGTGGCAGTAAACGCGATTAACCCTTTATAAGGAGCAGATACAAACATGGAAGTGAAAAGTACCTTTAAGGCCTACTTTCAAATTCTTGAAACCCCCACGGTGCAAGTCGTGCTATTAGGCGGCGGTTTTTTGTTACTTATGCTGTTTGAGACAATGGGAGTATTAACGCCATTCGATACCCAGCTTCATGGCGCCTTATCACAGTACCCGTTGGCTGAGTGGCAGCAGGATATACTGAGGGATGCTACCGCCATGGGCAGCAACAGTGTGTTGTTGTTTATTGCTTTTGTAGCGGCATTAGGACTTAAATTTCAAGGCTATACTAAACAGGCGAGTACCCTGGTATTTGCCGTTATTGCGGGGTTAGCGTTAACCTTTGCGTTAAAGTATGGAATAAGTCGCGGCCGTCCACCGCTGGCTCAACACCAGGTAGACGTATACACGCAAAGCTTTCCCTCTGCCCATGCAATGATGTCTACCATAGTGTATTTTTATATTGCTCGCCTTTTTGCTAAATCGACCACGCAGATCTCAGTCAAAATATGGGTGTACATGGTGGCTGGTTTACTTACCTTTTTTGTGGGGATTAGTCGGGTATTTTTGGGCGTACATTGGCCTACCGATGTGCTGGCGGGATGGTTAGGTGGTGGTGCCTTTGTGGCATTTTGCTTTTATATTCTAAAGTGGCAGCGAAAACTGCGTATTCGCCATCAGTAAAGGGTAGGGCAGCATTAACATTGGCAGGGTCAAATGAATATCACGCGCGTATTGGGTTATTGCTAAAGGCAGACCCGTTTCGCTGGCGGTGCTTACTGGCCCTGCAGTCTCTTCAACTTCCCCAAGGTTATATCGGTGCTGGCTTTTTACGTAATTGCATTTGGGACAGCCTGTTACCAGAGCATCGTTCAAACTTCACTCATAGTTCACCGCTTAACGATATCGACGTTATCTATTTTGATGTAAAGGATACGAGCAAAGAAACAGAACGCTTATTGGAAACACAACTTAGCCGTAGGGTTCCTGAAGCTAACTGGCAGGTAAGAAATCAAGCGCGTATGCACCTTAAGCATGGTCATGCTGCCTATAAAAACTGTGAAGAAGCTTTGTCGTATTGGATAGAGCGAGAAACCTGCGTGGCGGTAAGATTAACCGATGAGGGAAAATGCGATATTCTTGCGCCTTACGGTATAGATGCGAATTTTTCAGGTACGCTAAGTATTAATCCGCAATACCCCAGACCCAGTGTATTTCGTCAAAGAGTGAACGACAAAGGCTGGTTGACCCTCTGGCCTTTTTTAACCCTTTCGGGGTGACGCCGCTTTCTGCGCTATCTCTACCACTTTATTCGCGATGGAAGGCAAAGTGGTATTTTCATTCATGGCTTGTTTTTGCAATCGTCGATAGGCCTCGTGTTCACTGATTTTAAATTGCTGCATTAGAATTAATTTCGCTCTATCAATAAGCTTATGTTCTGTGATGGCGCGCTTGGCTTCCTCTAGCTCACGGGTCATATCTTCGATGTATTGTGCCTGCCCTCGCAATAAATCATAAAACGAGCGATGTGCCGATAGCGTTTCAGTTTGTCCGTCTAGCGTAGGGTGGGGATGTGCATCATGATCTTCCACTAGCCCAGGCATGCTGGGGTCAAACAACAACGTTAATGGGGAGCCTTCTGGCACATACTCATCAGAAAAACTACTAATGAGACGCTGATGGTTTTTCATTTCATTTTGGGCGTTCGTGACTTTGTGTCTCGCCTCGTTAATTAACCCTTCGGTGAGGGTATTTTCAATTTCTTGCATGGCATCGATGCGGCGAGTGGCAACGTCGAACCACACTTCACTAATTTCAGGTGCAATAGGGCTACCATCGGCCAATTGCGCAATCATTTTTCGTAGCTGGTTAATATCATGCGCCGCAGGGCTATCGTTTAATTTATCTAGTAAGGCGGTTTGCTTGGCGGCGGCGAATTCTTGAAATACAGAGAAGTGGTGCAATTGCGCTTGTTGGAGCGTGCATAGTTTTTCACATAAACGTTTATCAAAATGAGTTTCGGCAAAACCAATGGCCCCCCAGGCCCTTTCTTGGCCCGCATACTCTTTGCCCTGCATAAAGTTAAACAGTGCCACGAGGGTGCGAGTGATAGTGGGATCACTGGCAATATCCGCAGCTTCAAATATCACGGTAAGTAACCCAGCCACTAACCGACAATATGCACGAGTAGACTCGAGGGCTGATAATGATAAGCCCGACACCTTTTCCCTCAACACCGGCAAATAGTCGATGCCTTGAAGGGCTAACGTGATGCTGCTTAACAGGCGCGGGTTAGCGTTGACTCTATCTTGAGTTAGAAATAGCGATTTAAGCTGGCTGCGTAATATGGATTCAGCGTCTTTTGCGTGCGCAATGTGAGTGTCTCTTTGCTCAACGAAACGGGTACCTTTCGATGCAAGGTAAATGTTACTGGCTCCCCGCTCTTTTTGAAGAGCATGCACTACATTTTTCACGGCAATAACAATACGGCAGTTGCTGGATAACTGTTCTAGCACGTTAATTTCAGCATGCTTGGCAGCTAATAAAAAGCGCTTGGTTGCATCGCTTAAATTATCGGCATGTGCAGTTTGGGTATCGGTAGGCATGATTCAGTGTTTACACCCTAATAGATGAGCTTATACCGGACGTGTGCGCCGTCTCGCGTAAGCTCACTATCCGTATGCATAAAATTTGAGTGAATAACATAAGAAAAGCAATGGCTATGCCCACTTTTCGCCTCTTGCATAAAATGAGCTAGATTGCTGAATTTAAATGTATTTCTTTAAATATTGTCGCAGTGTGGAGAAGCAATGAGAGACATTGATAGTCTCTGTTTGCGCCATTTTGGTGCGGCACGACCCTTTCTAGCAGAAATACCTCTGCCTTGCGCTACTGTCTTACTACTCTTAAAAACCAGCCAACAAAGAGGGAAATCAAAAAGCCGAAAAATGCCATAAGCAGCGTTATAGTGGGAAGTTTGCCAGAAAAATTAGCGTTTTCACCGGTTTCTTCACTGATCAGCATGCCAGAGGCTTGAAAGATGAATAATGCGGCGATTGAGAATAACAGAATGACGCCAGTGGACATAAAGGTGGCTTTCCAATAAGACTTGGGGGCAGTCCAGTGTATGGCGCCTGCAACCAATACACACAAAAGGGTCAATATATAAGGGACCACATACACTCCTTAACACGTTAATTAAGATTCAGGGTTGGCCGTTAGACAAAAAATAAACACCTGACACGACGACACTAGCAAAAAAGTAACGATGCCATGTATTACTATGAATGTCAGCTTACTTAGGTAATTTATTCTACGCTTTCATCGTCATAGAGTGTGCTTTAGGTTGGTGCCCTTTAACATTCTATTAAAAGATTTTAAGCCAAAATGGTGATAGAATCGCCACCACTTTCTACGTGCTTACTTAGTGCTGCTTGTCTGCAAGCACAGCGTAGCATGCCTATATTAATTATTTTAACTCCTGAGAAAACATGTTTGATTTAATTACGAGTCGCGATAGCAATGTTAAAAATGACGTGCTCTCTGGCATTACCGTTGCGTTAGCATTGGTACCAGAAGCAGTGGCCTTTGCCTTTGTTGCAGGTGTTGAGCCTATGATAGGCCTCTATGCCGCTTTTATGATGGGCTTGATTACGTCAGCAATTGGTGGACGTCCTGGAATGATTTCAGGGGCCACAGGTGCAATGGCGGTGGTCATGGTGGCCCTGGTTGCTCAGCATGGCGTGCAGTACCTTTTCGCTGCGGTCATCCTTGCCGGTTTACTCCAGATACTGTGTGGCGTGTTCAGGTTGGGTAAGTTTATTCGACTTGTGCCCTACCCCGTCATGCTAGGCTTCGTGAATGGGTTAGCCATCGTTATCTTTCTTGCCCAGTTAGGACAATTTAAAGTCATTAACGCCGCTGGCGAACTTAGCTGGATGCAAGGCACTATGCTTTATTGGATGCTAGGTTTGGTGGCACTAACCATGGCAATTATTTACTTGTTGCCTAAGCTGACCACCGCTGTACCGGCTTCCTTGGTGGCGATTATTACTGTCACAGCACTGGTGCACGGCTTAGATTTAGAGGCTCGTACTGTGATTGATTTCGTTCGCGATTTATTACCTGCTGAACAAAAAGCCAGTGCCACCTTAGCGGGTGAGTTGCCTAGTTTTGCTATCCCTATGGTGCCGTTCAATTGGGACACCCTAATGATTATTCTACCTACCTCAGTCATTCTCTGCTTGGTGGGCTTAATTGAGTCGCTTCTTACGTTGTCGCTTATTGATGAAATGACAGATACACGGGGTCGAGGCAACAAAGAATGTGTGGGTCAGGGCGTTGCCAATACAGTAAATGGTTTCTTTGGCGGCATGGGCGGTTGTGCCATGATTGGGCAGAGCATGATCAATATTAATTCAGGTGGTCGTGGTCGACTTTCTGGTATTACAGCGGCGTTAGTTTTGCTCGGGTTTATATTGTTTGCTGCGCCACTTATTGAAATGATTCCTTTGGCTGCCTTGGTAGGTGTGATGTTTGTAGTGGTTATTGCCACTTTCGAATGGGCTTCATTTCGCATTATTCGAGGTGTTAACAAAGAAGACGCCTTCGTTTTGTTTTTAGTCACCGGCGTGACTGTTATTGCTGACCTTGCCATTGCGGTGGTCGTGGGGGTGATCGTGTCAGCGCTTGTTTTCGCTTGGAAGCATGCGCGTCACATCGAAGTGAAAAGCCATATCGATAAAGATGGTTGGAAAGTCTACGACCTTGAAGGGCCATTATTTTTCGGATCAGTGACTCACTTTAAGGATTTGTTTGATATAGCCAACGATCCCCAAGACGTGGTTATCGACTTTAAAGAGTCACGTATATGGGACTCTTCAGGTATAGATGCATTGGATACCTTGGCTGATAAATATGAGCTACAAGGTAAGAAGCTACACATTCGTCATATTAGTGACGAGTGCCGAAGCTTACTTCGCAAAGCGGATAAATTTGTTGAAATCAACGTGAGTGAAGACCCTCGCTATCGTGTAGCCACAGACAAACTTGCTTAAGGGAAGCCCGCTCTTGTTCGCACCATGGAAAGGCATTTTTGCCTTTGCATGGTGCACTAAAGGCTAGTGTCATTTGCGAATAAGCGAAAAAACCTCGATAAATTAAGCGCCTACTAATATGGCATCGTTTTTGGATACGTATTTAGTGAAAGTGTGAATGTGTGTCGAGCAATTTGCTCAAAACAATGTGTGTGTTGTGATTACGTGAATGGTCATAACAGTAGATAGGCAACGAAGCCCGCTCCAACGTTAGTTGGAGCGGGCTTTTTTTTTGCGATGAAAAAAGAGGAGAGACCATGACATCTCTGGCTTCGAAAGAACGAATTCTTGTTGTTGGTAACGGCATGGTGGGACACCACTTTGTTGAGCAGTTACATCAGGCCAACGAAAATGCTCAAATTACCGTGTTGTGCGGCGAGTCGCGCTTGGCCTATGACCGTGTTCATCTGTCCTCTTATTTCAGTGGTGCCAGTGCAGAAGACCTTGCATTAACTGATGCTGCTACTTATACAGAGTGGGGAGTGAATTTCGTTACGAACGCCATGGTAACCGACATTCTCCGTGATGAAAAAAAGGTATTAACCTCTGAAGGTCAGGCCTATGTGTACGACAAACTCATTTTGGCAACGGGTTCGTACCCCTTTGTTCCTCCTATTCCAGGCAACAACCAACCCCACTGTTTGGTTTACCGAACCATTGACGATTTAGAGGCAATAGAAGCTTCTGCCAGAGAAAGTAAAACAGGGGTTGTTGTAGGTGGCGGTCTACTGGGATTAGAAGCTGCAAATGCTTTGAAAGAAGCCGGTTTAGATACCCACGTGGTGGAATTTGCACCTCAGCTCATGGCCGTGCAACTTGATGTTACTGGCGGTCAAGTCCTCAAGGACAAGATTGAAGATTTAGGGGTGACTGTGCATACCCAAAAAGCCACTCAGGTCATTGAGAGTGGCGAGCAGGCGCGATACCGTATGGTGTTTGCCGACGATACTTATTTAGAAACGGACATGATCCTGTTTTCTGCAGGTATTCGTCCTTCCGACCAGTTGGGCAAAAAAGCCAATTTGGCGCTAGGTGAACGTGGGGGCATCGTCATTGACGATAGCTGCCTAACCTCAGATCCCGATATCTACGCCATTGGTGAATGTGCCTTGTGGCAAAACCGTATTTTTGGCTTAGTCGCGCCTGGTTATACTATGGCACGCGCCGCCGTCAGTCATTTGACCGGTGGCGATACACGCTTTACCGGCGCAGATATGAGCACCAAATTAAAATTAATGGGTGTAGAGGTTGGCTCTATTGGTGATGCTCACGAGCGAACCGAGGGGGCGCAAAGTTACACCTACTTTAATCAACCGGAAGGTGTGTATAAAAAATTAGTGGTCGATGCTGAGCAAAAGCAAGTGTTAGGTGCTGTACTTGTGGGTGACACCAGTGATTACGACACGTTGTTGCAGTATGCCTTAAACGGAATTGAACTGCCCGAACAGCCAGAAAGCCTTATCCTCCCAAGTAGCGATGCCGCACCTGCGCTAGGGGCCGATGCATTGCCTGATACCGCCACGATTTGTTCGTGTCATAACGTAGCCAAAAGCGACATTGTCACTGCAATTGATGGGGGTTGCTGTAGCTTAGGGGATGTGAAAGGCGCAACGAAAGCAAGCACCGGCTGTGGCGGATGCACTGCATTGCTGAAAAATGTCGTAGACAGTGAGCTTGAAAAGCGCGGTGTTGAAGTGTCTAAAGCTATTTGTGAGCACTTCAATCATACCCGACAAGAGCTTTTTCACATTGTTAAAGTGAATGGCATTACCTCGTTTGAGCAGTTGCGTGAAGGTCATGGCAAAGGATTAGGCTGCGAGATTTGTAAACCTGCCGTGGGCTCAATTCTGGCCTCTGTGTACAACGACTATATTCTTAAACAAGAGCACCTCCCCCTGCAAGATACCAACGATATTTACCTTGGTAACATGCAAAAAGACGGGACTTACTCCATTGTACCAAGGGTGGCTGGCGGCGAAATTACCCCAGAAAAACTCATTCTTCTGGGTGAGGTCGCCAAGCAATATAACCTCTATACAAAAATAACCGGTGGCCAACGTATCGACCTTTTTGGGGCGCGGGTGGAGCAATTACCTGAAATTTGGGAAACCTTAGTGGCCGGTGGATTCGAAACCGGCCATGCCTACGCGAAAGCGCTGCGAACCGTGAAATCCTGTGTAGGCAGTACTTGGTGTCGATACGGTGTTCAAGACTCAGTAAAAACCGCTATTGATTTAGAAAACCGTTACAAGGGATTGCGCGCGCCACATAAAATCAAATTTGCGGTCTCTGGTTGTACCCGTGAATGCGCAGAAGCGCAAAGCAAAGATATTGGTGTTATCGCCACCGAGAATGGCTGGAATTTATATGTGTGTGGTAACGGCGGTATGAAGCCTCGTCATGGCGACTTGTTTGCCACCGATTTAGATACTGAAACCCTAGTACGTTATATCGACAGAGTCTTGATGTTCTACGTGCGTACTGCCGATCGACTCCAACGTACCTCAGTTTGGATGGACAATTTAGAAGGTGGCTTGGCATACCTTCAAGATGTGGTGATAAATGATTCGTTGAATCTCAACGATGAACTTGAAGCACAAATGAATAGCTTGGTAGCAAACTATCAGTGCGAGTGGAAAACCACTATTGAAGATGAAGCATCACGCAAGCGTTTCCGTCAGTTCGTAAATAGCAAAGCTGCAGATGCCAATATTCAATTCGTTGAAGAGCGTGGACAAGTTCGACCGGCAACAGAAATGGAAAAAAAGCTAGGTACGAATAAAGCGATTCCAGTGGACGTAATTTAATTCCGGGAGAAGATGATGACAGCAACAACACAACTTGCCGTTCAGTGGCATGATGTCTGCGGGCTAGACGATTTAGTGAACAATAGTGGCGTATGTGCCCTCATCGGCGAACAACAAATTGCCATTTTTTCACTCACTATCAAGGGTGAGCAGCAAATCTACGCGATGAGCAATTGGGATCCCGTAGGGAAAGCAAATGTACTTTACCGCGGTTTACTTGGCTCTATTGGCGATGAAATTGTCGTAGCCTCACCGCTGTATAAAGAGCATTACTCATTAGTGACGGGGCGCTGTCTAGAGCGGGATGACGTCAGCGTGCTGGCATATAAAGTGAAGCGAGACGGTGACCGTATTTTTGTTGCCGTTGAATAATTTCAAATAAGATTGCGAAGTGAAATAGGATGAATATGGCCACACCCACCTACCAAGCGAATACATCGACAGAACAACTAAGGCAATCTACCTGCCCTTACTGTGGTGTGGGCTGCGGTGTGGATATCAGTTGCAACGTAAATGGGCGTGTCGTATCCCTGGACAAGATTTGTGGTACGCCCGAGCATCCGGCCAATCACGGTCGCTTATGTGTGAAAGGTACAAACCTGCTAGAAACAAACAGCCTTGGCGGGCGTTTGCTCCATCCAACCATAGCAGGGGAAAAGGTGGAATGGGACACAGCAACGCGCCTGATTGCCGACAAAATAACACAGACCGTAGCGCAGTATGGCGCGGATGCCGTTGCTTTTTATGTCTCGGGTCAGCTCCTGACAGAAGACTATTATATTGCCAATAAGCTAATGAAAGGCTTTATTGGTAGTGCCAACATAGACACCAATTCTCGCTTGTGCATGTCCTCAGCAGTAGCGGCATATAAGCGCGCATTTGGTGAAGATGTGGTGCCTTGTCAATATACCGACTTAGAGAGCACTGAATTGCTGGTGCTTACTGGTAGCAACACCGCATGGGCCCACCCTGTGTTATTTCAACGAATTCAACGGGCGAAATTGCGTAATCCCAACATGAAAGTGGTGGTGCTAGATCCGCGTAAAACAGAAACTTGTACCCTTGCAGATTTGCATTTACCGCTTAAGCCAGGTACAGACGTGGCGGTGTTTAATGGGTTGCTTAACTTTGCTCACACCAATGGCAGCATTGACGCAAACCGCGTACATGCCTTTGCCGATGGGCTGGATGACGCTGTGGCGGCTGCTAACGACATGGACATAGATAGCGTTAGCCAATATAGCGATGTAAACGCTAACGATTTACACACCTTTTATAGGTGGTTTTGTGACGCTGAGCGCGTGATTACGTTTTACTCAATGGGCATCAATCAATCGGCCTTTGGCGTAGACAAAGCAAATGCCATCATCAATTGTCACCTAGCACTGGAGCAGATAGGTCGAGAAGGGGCGGGGCCATTTTCTATTACCGGCCAACCTAATGCCATGGGGGGAAGAGAGGTGGGCGGATTAGCGAATATGCTTGCGGCTCACAGAGACATTGAAAACCCCAAGCACCGGGACAGTGTCAAATCGTTTTGGAACGCGCCGCATATTTGTGAACACCAAGGCCTTAAGGCGGTGGATCTATTTGATGCTATGGCATCAGGTAAAGTGAAGTTTGTGTGGATAATGGGCACAAACCCCGTGGTGAGTATGCCACACCGAGAACAAGTGGAAAATGCCCTTCGCCGATGTGAAACCGTGGTGGTGTCAGATATTGTCAATAAAAATGATACCCTTGATTTTGCACATATTGCTTTGCCTGCAACCGGGTGGTCAGAAAAAGATGGGATGGTGACAAATTCAGAGCGAAGAATGTCTCGTCAAAGAGGCATACTTCCTCCCCCCAAAGAGGCGCGTCACGATTGGCAAATTATGTGCGATGTTGCCAAAAAAATGGGGTTTGAAGATGCCTTTGATTATTCTCATCCTTACCAAATTTTTGATGAATTTGCGCGTCTTACTGCTTACGAAAATGACGATGAAAAATTGCTGAATTTAGCCGCCTTGGTTGGCATGACTCAACAGGAATACGACAACTTCAGCCCTGTACAATGGCCTCTTGAAAGGCGCTCTGATGGAAGTGTACAAACTATTCGCCCCTTTACTTCGTTAACCTTTCCAACGGACAACGGTAAGGCGAAATGTATTGCAGTGACGCCTCAGTTACCACAACAATTCACCACCGCTAGCTTTCCATTTGTGCTTAACAGCGGCCGCTCTAGAGACCATTGGCATACCATGACACGTACAGGGAAGGCCGCTAAATTACATGCGCATATGCCACACGCAAGCGTGTCTATGCATCCAATGGACGCACAAGCCCTGCAGCTTTCCTCAAAGGCTTATGTGAGTTTAAGCAGTGAAGTCAGTGGAGAAACCCCGTGTATTTTCCCTGTAAGTATTGATGAGGGTATCAGACGGGGAGAGCTTTTTATTCCCATTCACTGGTCCGGAGTTTGGGGTTCCCACAGCAAGCTCGCAAAGCTTTATGCTCCGGCGACAGATGCTATTTCTGGCCAACCCGAGTTAAAGCATGCCGCGGTTAACCTGGTGCCAACCTCATTTAAGAGTTTCGGGCAAGTGTGCATAAGAGAACAAGATGCGCAGCGTTTAGGCGATAGCTGGGGAGATTACTGGGCCAAAACTCAAACGGCACATGGCGTCAGCTGGTCAGTGGCAAGTCACCTTGATATTTCACAGTGGTTATCACACCTTTTAACCCGTTTACCCAAAGATTGGGTAATATACCAACACAAAAATACCTCAGGCGTCTGCCTAGTCGGTGTTCATAACGATACCGTGTGTGCCTTCGTCTCCCTTGGCCAGGTATGTCCTAGTCAATCACCGGATTGGCTACTGCCAATGGGGTGGATTGATAGCTTACTCAACTCAGCGCTCACTAACGACACCTTATCCAATTTGCTTCATGGCCGTGTGGACGATGCCTTCACAAAAGGAGCACAGGTTTGTAGTTGCTTTAATGTGAGAGAAAAGACCATCAGTGAAGCGATTGAAGCTGGATGCCAAACGGTGGATGAGTTGGGTGAGCGATTAAAGTGTGGCACCAATTGTGGTTCTTGTAAGCCTCGACTGAGCGAAATGCTTAACGCTTTTGCTTCCCTTGAAATCCCCTCTGTTGAAACAGCCTAATTAAATAGGAGGCATTCACATGCAAACACTCACGCATCGTTGTCATTGTTTTTTAAAAGCAACCATTGATACTTCAGTGGAGTTAAAAGAGGTATTTTCACGTTATTTATCATCTTTTAGCCGCTCTGGAGCTAATCGCTCTGAGTATGGTCATGTCTTTATTGTTGGGGCAGGACCAGGGGATGCTGAGTTACTTACGGTTAAAGCGGTCAATGCTATTCAAAGCGCTGATGTGGTTTTGTTTGATGCCCTGGTTAGTAAAGAAGTATTGGCGGTGATCCCTCACCACGTAAAACGAGAATTTGTTGGTAAACGCTGTGGCAAGCACAGCATGACTCAACAGGAAATTTGTCAAAAAGTAGTGTTACTTGCTCAGCAAGGTGTCAACGTAGTACGGCTGAAAGGCGGTGACCCAGCGCTGTTTGCGCGTACCTGCGAGGAAACCACCGCGCTCGCTCAAGCCGGCGTCGAATTTGCTATTATCCCTGGTATTACAGCCGCATCCGGTATGTCGGCCTACACGGGCATCCCTTTAACCGACAGACGCTGCGCCCAAGCCGTCAGTTTTATCACCGCACATTTTAGCGATCCTAAGACCTGGCCTGATATGCAGCGCCTTTGTGCCACTATGCAGCAGCAAACGGTCGTGGTGTATATGGGGTTAAGTCGGCTAGCACTGTTATCTGAGCGATTAATCGCCGCGGGGCTAAGTGCACAATGGCCGGTGGCAGTTATTGAAAATGCGACGTGCGCCAATCAACAAACGATGACCGGCACCCTTGAAACCATTTCACAGCAGGTTAAGACAGCAAACCTTCAAGGTCCGACGTTACTTGTATTTGGAAAAGTGGTAGAGTCGAGACAAGACGTTTCATTATCTCTGCTTCAATCGAATCTCAATGTCACAGCAATTTAGCGAATATATTAAAATAATTGGCAAGGGCCAAAAAGGTAGCCGAAGTTTAACGCGGGAAGAAGCTTACCACGCGATGAAAATGGTGTTAGCTGATAAAGTCACGGGCGAGCAACGAGGGGCTTTTTTAATGTTGCTGCGAACCCGTGAAGAAACGCCCGAAGAGGTGATTGGGTTTATAGACGCGTGTAGGGAACTGCTAGCGCCTGAATTATCAACCCTTACTCCACAAATCGATATAGGGTGTTACGCAGGTAAACGTCGGCAATTACCTTGGTATTTATTGGCGGTGGCGCTATTAGCACGAAAAGGCTACACCGTTATGCTACACGGCGCGCACGAGCCGGGTTCAGGCCGTTTGTACGCCAGCAAAGCGCTGCCCCTCTTAGGTTTACCTCCGGCGACAGATATACCTCACGCAAAATCACAATTAGCACAGGTTGGCGTAACCTACCTGGACTTGTCGCATTTACTCAGCCCGCTTAATAAACTGATTAAATTACGCGAGTTTTTTGGTTTGCGCTCATGTGCGAATACCTTAGCAAGGCTATTGAATCCCACCTTGGCCAAATGTTGCGTACAAGGTGTTTATCATATGCACCTTGATCATAAACATTGTCGTGTGAATGAAGCGTTTCCCGAGTTCGATGCACTTTGCTTTCGTGGCGATGGCGGAGATCCTGAGGTCAACAGCGAGCGAGACACTGAGCTATTTATTACCCGAAGAGGACAGACTCAAGAAATTATCCTGCCAGCACAAACGCAAAAGTGGGCATTGAAAGATACCGCAATGGATGTCAACGATATGCTCAAATTTTGGCGAGGTGAAATTCAACACGCTTATGGACAACAAGCGGTTATCGCAACCTTAGCAAGTTACTTAGTCCTGTTGGAAGATATTAGCGTCGAGCGAGGTATAGCGCTGGCTCTCGAGTTATGGAATCAACGGGAAGCAACACAATTACCCTTCAGCGGTTAGCCCAATCATTTTTCAGAAAGCCGGTTTTGACCGGCTTTTTTTGTTTTTCGTGGTCAAAACAGGACAAGTGAAAATCCTCTGCTATCTTTAATGCACTACATACGTAATGTGTTATTCCTCGCCTGATCTACTTAATTTTCCATTTCAACACAAACATAGGCGAGCAGGGTGCTGTGATATTAGGAGCAAGAGATGTTTTTTAAAAACAAAGAACTAGAAGCAGAAAATGCACGTTTAAAAAAGGAGCTGGCTGCCTTTTTGACGGTACAAGATGAGTTGCGGGAAGAAATGTTACACATTGCCCTTAACCCTCAAGGGCAAATTACTGATATTAATGACGGCTTCTCAACAGTATCAGGCTATGGATTACCCCAGTTACAAGGCAAAAGTTTATCTTCTTTAATTCCACAGCATCTAACCCAACATGATGGCGTAAAGCGTATGTTGAAGGCCATAAAAGATGGCGATCATTGGCATGGTATGACGAACTTTCTTCACGCCAACGGCGAGGAATTATGGTTTCGCGGTATTTTACAGCCCATTGAGGGGCAGAAGGACAACGTGATCCAGTTTGCCATTTACATGGCAGAACAGACCAAAGACATCACCAAAAGCCATGAAATGAAAGACATGCTAGCAGCGCTTCACAATGCCTCGGCCGTTATCGAATTTGATTTACACGGCAATATATTGAAAGCCAACCATAACTTTCTTTCTACCATGGGCTATAGCGAGTCACAGATTGTCGGTAAACATCATCGAATATTCTGTAGTGCCGAAGACGCTGAATCTCCCGAATACAAAAGGTTTTGGCAAGATCTGAGCCAAGGTAAAATGTATTCAGATCGCTTTAAACGGGTGGACAGTCGCGGGAATGAGGTTTGGCTTGAGGCCTCATACAATCCCATTAGAGACGAATACGGAAAACTGTACAAAGTGGTGAAATTTGCCACTGTGATTACTGAACAGATGCAAAGGGAATTTGCTATTTCTGAGGCAGCTAACGTCGCTTTTAGTATTTCAAAAGAAACCGGCGAGCACGCAAAAAATGGCAATCAAGTGTTAGATAACACGGTTCGCATTATGGGAGAACTCACAGAGCAAACCGGGAAGGCGAGCAGTGGAATTAAAGAATTAGACGAGCAATCTCAAAAAGTGGCTGATTTGGTGCAAAGTATAAGTGGTATTGCTGACCAGACTAACTTACTGGCTTTAAATGCCGCTATTGAGGCCGCGCGTGCTGGGGATCAAGGTCGAGGATTTGCAGTGGTTGCCGATGAAGTTCGCCAACTCGCTTCACGCACCAGCAGTGCGACAGAAGAGATTGTTAACGTAGTGGTAGAGAACAGAAAGCTCACAGAAAATGCTGTACAGCTTATTGAGGCAGGACAAGAAAAAGCACGTGAAGCCCTAGAGTACTCAACAGAGTCAGGCAAAGTGATGAGTGATATTGAGAAAGGCGCCACAGAAGTGGTAAATGCCATCGGTCAATTTACCCAAAGGTTATAGCGGCCGCTTGACGTTCCAAGGCCTCGCTCGTTATGCACAAAAACGTGCTTATCTAGTGCATGGTTTGCACTTTTTTTGTTCAGTCTCTTTTGTGGCCTGAAGGGGGTAAAGTCAAAAGTTTAGTAATTTCATAAGGTTAAACTTTTGGCATGATCAGTGCTTTTTATAAATGTAACTCGTTCAATGCATAATATGACATTGAGTGATAATAAAAATAAGAAACGCTAGGAATATATCGCGTACATCTTCAGAGGTATGCAAGGAAGAGAAGGAATCCTCTTCATATAACAATACAGTCGCTTGTTTCTCATCGCGAGGTGACATAACAGGCATGGCAACGAAGCCCACCAGCAAATAATGCTAATCCATTATTCGCTGGTGGGTTTTTTTTTGGTTCGAGGAACGCAAATGTTTACGTTAAAAACTAGCTCGCTGTTAAAAAATGTACCCAAAACACTGACGAAAGTACTCGCCCTGACGCTCATGGTCAGTGCTCCCCTAAGCCTTGCGCAAAGCGAAGAAAGCGTGGGGTGGCCAGAGAAAGAAGAACTTAAATTCGGTTTTATTAAACTGACCGATATGGCACCCCTTGCCATTGCCTATGAAAAAGGCTTCTTCGAAGATGAAGGACTGTACGTAACACTGGAAGCACAAGCGAATTGGAAAGTGTTGCTTGACCGTGTTATCGACGGGCAATTAGATGGTGCGCATATGTTGGCTGGACAGCCACTAGGCGCAACAATAGGGTTTGGTACGGAGTCCCACGTAGTCACTGCATTTAGTATGGACTTAAACGGTAATGGTATCACTGTCTCCAACGAAATTTGGGACAAAATGAAAGCCCATATTCCCGTAAAAGAGGGTAAACCAGTACATCCTATTAAAGCAGATTACCTAAAACCTGTTGTGGATGAATACCGCGAAGCGGGTAAGCCATTTAAAATGGGGATGGTATTTCCTGTCTCTACTCACAACTATGAACTTAGATATTGGTTAGCAGCAGGTGGTATTCATCCTGGTTACTATGCACCTCATAAAGGTGATACCTCTGGGCAAATAGATGCTCAAGCGCTACTGTCGGTTACGCCACCACCACAAATGCCAGCCACGATGGAAGCCGGCACCATTTACGGGTATTGCGTAGGTGAGCCATGGAACCAGCAGGCGGTATTTAAAGGTATTGGTGTGCCAGTGATCACCGATTACGAAATTTGGAAAAACAACCCAGAGAAAGTATTTGGCGTAAGCCAGGCTTGGGCGGATAAATACCCTAATACGCATATCCGAGTGGTTAAAGCGCTTATTAGAGCCGCCATGTGGTTAGATGAAAACAACAATGCCAATCGTCCTGAAGCAGTAAAAATTCTTGCTAAAAGCACGTATGTAGGTGCGGATGAAGAAGTACTGGCTAACAGTATGACAGGTACTTTCGAATACGAAAAAGGCGACAAACGCGAGGTGCCTGATTTCAACGTGTTCTTCCGTTATAACGCTACCTTCCCTTATTACAGTGATGCCATCTGGTACTTAACGCAAATGCGTCGTTGGGGGCAAATTTCTGAACCTAAGTCAGACGACTGGTACAAGGACATTGCGCGCAAAGTGTACAAGCCTGAAATTTATGCGGTGGCGGCGAAAGCCCTTATCGCTGAAGGCAAAGCCGATGCGGCAGACTTCCCAGAATTCGATACAGAAACAGGGTTTAAACCACCGCAAAGCGAGTTTATCGACGACGTCACTTACGATGGTTCAAAACCCAACGCTTATTTAGAGCAGTTTAACATTGGCTTGAAAGGCGAAACGGTACTGTAATCCGAACATCCACAGGTATTCATGGAGAAATTTATGAGCAAAATGGCAAATATCCTCAGTGTGTCCCCTACCAGAGCCCCCTCTGGCGGGGCACTCGCTAAAGTGTATCAATCAGCACCGGTATTGTTGTTGCCATTGATTGGACTGCTGATGTTTTTAGCGGTGTGGAATGGTGTGGCGAAATCCATTGATACGTCTTTAGGGCAGTTCCCTGGTCCTGCTCAGGTATGGGAACAAGCGGGTGTATTGGTTGATGAGCACAACGCACAGCGCGAAAAAGCGGATGCATTTTACGAGCGACAAGCGCAGCGTAATGCGGCAAGAGTGGCACAAGATCCAAGCTATGAACCTAAGGTAAGAGACTTCACCGGCGCACCTACCTTCATTGACCAAATATGGACAAGTTTGTATACCGTGATGGTGGGGTTCTTTATCGCGTCTATCATTGCCGTGCCGTTAGGTATAGTGTGTGGTTTAAGTAAGTCAGCTTATACTGCGATTAACCCGCTTATTCAGCTGTTCAAGCCGGTTTCCCCGCTTGCGTGGCTGCCCTTAGTCACTATGGTCGTGAGTGCCTTGTATGTCAGTGATGACCCCGCCTTCTCAAAGTCGTTTGTTACCTCAGCATTTACCGTATCACTCTGCTGCTTATGGCCGACGCTTATTAATACAGCCGTTGGTGTATCCAGTATCGATAGTGACCTTATAAACGTGAGTAAAGTACTTCGCTTAACACCGTTTTCCCATCTCACGAAAATTGTATTGCCATCGTCCATCCCTATGATTTTCACCGGTTTGCGCTTGTCCTTAGGCATAGGTTGGATGGTATTGATTGCGGCAGAAATGTTGGCGCAAAACCCTGGGTTAGGGAAGTTCGTCTGGGATGAGTTCCAAAATGGTAGTTCAGAGTCACTGGCTCGAATTATGGTGGCAGTGCTCACTATTGGGGCTATCGGCTTTGTGTTAGATAGAGCCATGTTATCGATACAGCGATTCGTAAGCTGGGACAAAACCAGCGTATTACGCTAGTCAAAGGAGACACATATGCAACCTAAACATCTAGAGCTAACCCAAGTAGGGATTGACTTTCCTACACCAAAGGGCCCGTTTACTGCGCTCACCGACGTTAACCTTAAAATAGCGAAAGGTGAATTTGTTTCTCTTATTGGCCATTCAGGTTGTGGTAAATCCACCGTACTGAATATTGTCGCGGGCTTGCATACAGCCACTACCGGAGGCGTCATCCTCGATGGTGCGGAGGTGAACTCTCCGGGGCCTGAGCGTGCAGTCGTGTTTCAAAATCATTCATTGCTGCCTTGGTTAAGCGTGTATAAAAATGTTGAGTTAGCGGTAAAACACGCTATGCGTGGAAAATCGAAACAGGAAATGCGTGATTGGGTCATGCACAACCTTGAACTCGTTCATATGACCCATGCTTTAGATAAGTTGCCCAGTGAAATCTCTGGTGGCATGAAGCAGAGAGTCGGTATTGCAAGGGCACTGTCAATGCAACCCAAAGTGTTACTTATGGATGAACCTTTTGGGGCGCTTGATGCACTTACACGTGCACATTTGCAGGATGCGCTTATGGAAATTCATGCAAATTTGGGTAACACAGTGATTATGATTACCCATGACGTGGACGAAGCCGTTTTGTTATCCGATCGTATCGTGATGATGAACAATGGCCCAGCGGCCACCATTGGTGAAATACTCAACGTTGAACTGCCACGCCCACGTGAACGTCTTGCGCTGGCGGATAATCCTGAATACAACCACTATCGTCATGAAGTGCTCACCTTTTTGTATGATAAACAAAAAAAAATTGAGCCTGTCTCGCCACATATTAAAGCCAATAAGGAAAAGGAGACGTCTGAATCAAAAGCTTCAAACAGTTCAGATGCTGCCTAAGCTGTACGCCGTAATCTGATTTAAATACGTTAATTGTAAAAGGAACGTTTTCTTGGTTTTACACCAGGAAGGGAGCCCTTTACCTAAAAATCACTATTTGAAACTCACATTTAAGAAAGAGTTTAGTTCGATAAGGGAACGCATAATGAAAAATCAAAAGAGGTTCACACTGGCGTTAGTCAGTACAGCGGTATTGTCATCGTTGAGTGTTTCAGCGATGGCTGATGAAGATTGGTACGACATACTTAGCAATTCCAAAGCATGGGCAGACTTAAACTTGCGCTATGAAGGTGTTGATCAAGATAATGCCTTAGACGATGCCAGCGCGTTAACACTAAGAACACGCTTGGGCTTTCAAACAGGCAGTTTAAATGGGTTTTCATTTACTGCAGAAGTAGAAGACAGCCGAATTGTTATGGGGCAGGGCGATTATACTGTGGGACCTACAGGCTATAATGTAGGCGAGTATTCGGTGATTGCAGACCCTGAAACCACCGAAGTAGATCAAGCATTTCTACAATACAAGAATGAAGGTTTGACCTTAAAAGCAGGCCGCCAAGTTATCGCATTGGACAATCATAGATTCATCGGCCATGTGGGCTGGCGTCAAGACCGTCAAACGTTTGATGGCGTAAGCGCGAAATACGTAGTCAGTGAGAACGTGGATGTATTTTATGCTTACCTCAATCAACGTAATCGTATCTTTGCAGAAGCTGCAGATTTTGATTCTAAAGATCACCTAATCAACGCTAATTTCAAAACTAAAATGGGTAAGTTCACCGCTTATGCGTACCTGTTAGAAGTTGATAATGATACCGCCAATGGCTTAGATACCTATGGTATTCGCTATAGCGGTAGCTATAAAACACAGAGCGTAGGCTGGGGATACGGCGCTGAATACGCTTCCCAAACCAGTGAGTCAGGGTCTGGCGATACTGCCACCGAATACGATGCTAACTATTTGAATGCGTACTTAGCGGCAACGGTTTCAGGTATTACAGCGAAAATTGACCACGAAGTGTTAGGCAGTGACGACGGTGCTTACGGTTTCTCTACCCCTCTTGCGACTTTGCACAAATTTAATGGCTGGACCGATCAGTTTCTTGCCACTCCAGCGCAAGGTTTAGTCGACACAACATTCTCTTTAAGTGGGAAGTTGGGTAAAGGTAAATGGTTATTGGCTTATCATAACTTTAGCGCAGATGAGAGTACCGAAGGTGTTGACGATTTAGGCAGCGAAATTAACGTGCAATACACTGCAAAAGTGATGGAACATTTCAACTTCGGTATCAAATATGGTCACTACACGGCTGAAGATATCAAAGTGGATGCGGATAAACTGTGGGTCTGGGTGGGGACAAAATTCTAAGCTTATGAAGCGTATGAAGTTACCACAAAACGTGCACTTGTTTCTTCTCTGCGGCGGCCAGTCACGTCGTATGGGAAGAGACAAAGGCTCATTGTTGTTTCAAGGAACTAGCTTTGAGCAACGTACCAAGCGTATTGCCCTTGACGCCGGTGTTACTGATGTTTGCACTGTGGGAGGCAAGGGTAAAGATATTGTCGATTGTATTCCTCATCGAGGGCCGGCAGCGGCCACGATTTTTGCCATGAATGAGGCAAAAGAAAACATCCTTAATCAGGCACATGCGCTGGTTCTTTTACCGGTAGATATGCCGATGTTAAGTGCGGTGTTACTGCACCAGCTTATTGGGTTGAGTTTATCTCAGCAAACAAGCTGTTATTACAATAGAGACTGGTTTCCATTGGTTATCTACAAACCCGTTGATTACCTCGAAGAACTTAATAAGTTAATCACCGACTCACCGATGCCTTCAATGAAAGCGCTTGCCAACGTGTGTCACGCACAATCGGTTCCCCTTTCTTCGCGTTTGCACTTAGCATTACTCAACGTCAATACGCCACACGACTTTTCACAGTTGCAATCACTAACCCAACGTAGCCAAACGCAGATTTCTTAAGGCAGAAGCCACCTCTTTTTTACGGCATTATCCAACTGTGTATTAACGTAATCCCATAAGCTTGGTGCACTGGTAATAAGGTGTTTGTTTCTTTGTGCAATTTTCTCCCGTGTCACCCCATGCTTTTTCCAACTGCCCCCTTGATTTTGCATGTTTTGAAACACAGGCAACACTCTATCCATCGCTTTTGCAAATTCAGCGTCAGGCGTTTCTGCCTCTTCAAACTCTAGCCATAATGCCAGCAGCTCCTGATTTAAAGGCGCAGGAAGCAAACCAAAGATTCGTTTAGCGGCTGCCAGTTCTTTTTCTGCTTGGGCTTCATGTTCGGCTGTTTCTTGAAAGGCAAACAAATCTCCGGCATCAATTTCTACTACGTCATGTATAAGAATCATTCGCACAACGCGGCTAATATCAATCGGTTGTGCAGCAAAGGGAGCAAGCGTCGTTGCCATTAAAGCAACATGCCAGCTATGCTCCGCAGAATTTTCTTGCCTATCGTTATCAAGGGGAAGGGTAATTTGCCGCTTTACTGCTTTTAATTTATCTAATTCGGTTATAAATTCGCTAAATTGGGCTGGAGTTAATGTCATAAAGATTCCAATGCTAATAAAAAAGGCCGATAAGAGTATCGGCCTTCAAAATAACTCAATGTATTTTACTTTTGCTTAGATAACCAAACAATAAGGTCGGAAATATCGTCAAGAGACATGTCTGAGGTAAAGGTGGGTTGATACTTGCCGTTTACAATAAAGCTAGGCACACCTTTTATGTAATTTCTATTTTTATCAATTTCTTGCTGGTTTTTGCGCATCATACTGTTCACGCCAAAACTATTGGCGAGTTTATCAAACTCAGCACCGTCAACACCATTAACAACAAAGATATTACGTAAGTCTTTTAGACCAGTAACAGATGCACGTTGTTTGTGAATATAGTTGAAAATAGCAGTGTTAAGCGCGTCTTCTTGCTTCATTGCGCGGGCAATGAGCATTGCCTTTGTTGCATCGTTTTGTACGTCAGGGCCAGTGAAGCCCATAAAGTTAACGTGGACTTTGTTAAATTTGACGTTGTCGCCCATTTTAGTTTTGATGTCTTTTATCACTGGCTCAAACTGAAAGCAATGTGGGCACCAAAAAGAGAAAAACTCTGTAATCACAGGCTTGCTGGTGGCGTCTTCATCAAGCACCTTATAGTGAGTGCCTTCTTTCCATTTTACGTCACTATCTTGTGCACACGCGGTAAGCGGGATAAGTAACGCCATAATAAACAGTACTGCAAACTTTTTCATTGGAGTAAGTCCTTCGATGAGATTTTTTATTGTTACGATGAAGGTTAACACAAGCCTTTACAAGGCACTAGCGTACGCGACCATCTGGGTATTTTATGCAACGAATGGCCTGAGTATGCTCTTGTACTGAACCTGTAAGCGGCTTCATCGTTCGCTTGTCAGCGCTAAAACCCTAATTTAAGAGGGGGCTCTTGCATGGCAGACATTTGCTCTTTTAACGCAAGAATTTGACCTTCCCAGTATTTGTCGTCGGCAAACCAAGGAAAGGCACGTGGGAACGCGGGGTCCTCCCAGCGTCGCGAAAGCCATGCCATATAATGAACCATACGCATGGCCCGTAACGGTTCGATAAGCGCCAGTTGGCTGTTATCAAATTCATTAAATTCTTCGTAAGCTTCCACCAGTGTGTCTAGCTGCAGCAATTGTTGTTGTCTGTCGCCACTTAGCATCATCCATAAGTCTTGAATCGCGGGACCCATTCGGCAATCATCCAAGTCAACAAAAGTGGGGCCATCACGCCATAGAATATTACCGGGATGACAATCTCCATGCAGGCGAATAACGCCCTGACTTTTATAGTTAGCAGATGTTTTTTCAATGACCGGATTTAAAATGGCAAAAAATGCCGTCTTTAAATGGTCGGGTAACAATTGGCTATTTTCCAGTATCCGCTTTGGCTCATCTAAGTAGCTCTGGGTGTCAATGGCTGGGCGATCCGCAAACGGCTTTGCTTGTGCTACTCGGTGAATGCGCCCAATGAACCTGCCCATCCATTCAAGCTGGTCAAGGTTATCATTTTCAAATTGTCGCCCGCCCACTGATGGAAACAAAGTAAAGCGATAGTCTCCATGGTGATGCAGTGTCTCACCATTGATAAGAAGGGGAGCCGCTATGGGAATCTCATTTTCAGCTAACTCAAGGGCAAAAGCATGCTCCTCTTCAATCTGTGTGTCGGTCCACCGTCCGGGCCGATAAAACTTCACCACGTAACGCTGATTGTCCTCGGCCTGGAACTGATAAACCCGATTCTCATAACTATTAAGCGCCAACAGGCCGCTTTGTAAAAAAATGCCCTGGTCTTCCAGGGCATCTAAAATGGTATCTGGATTTAAACCAGAAAATGAAAAGTCTGTCATCGATATATAAATTTCGTTGGTTCGTTGACTGTGACCACGTCACCGTCAATGGTGGTGGTTTGTACAGTAAACATGATCTCTGTTACCACATCTTCCAGATTATACGGGTCTGTTGCAACCGATATCGGCGTACTAAATACTTCGCCCCCTTTTACCGTGACCTCCTGTTCGCCATAAAAGCGATATTCAGGTAAACCCTCCACACTAATAGTATAAGTTTGGGTGGTTTGGGATTTATTGAGTACCTTGATGGTATAGACATTTTCAATCAAGCCGTCGTTTGTTTCTCTGTATAAAGCGTTTCTATCTCGAATGATATCCACGGCGAGAGGAATTCGAGTGACAATATCGGCAATCAACAGCCCCACCATGATGAGCAGAACAATAAAGTATCCGATGAGTTTGGGGCGGATAATATGCGTTGTACCGCCAGAAAGTCGCTCCTCAGACGTAAAGCTAATCAGTCCTTTGGGGTAACCCATTTTATCCATTACACCATTACAGGCATCGATACAGGCACCACAGTTAATGCATTCGTATTGTAAGCCATTGCGGATATCAATCCCTGTAGGACAAACCTGAACACACAGGTTACAGTCGATACAGTCGCCCAGCCCTTTTTCCTGAACCTGTTCGTGACTGAGCTTACGCGGTCGGGGCCCGCGCTGCTCGCCTCGATGGGCATCGTAAGATACAGTAAATGTATCTTTGTCGAACATAGCAGACTGAAAGCGGGCATAAGGACAAATGTGCGTACACATGATTTCTCGCATGTAGCCTGCGTTTGCGTAGGTACAAACCGCAAAAAACAACACCGAGAATGCTGCCCAAGAGCCGGTATTGAAAGTGAAAAAGTTAATGAACAGAGCGCCAATAGGCGTGAAGTAACCCACAAAGGTTAATGCGGTTAACAGCGCCACAGCCACCCATGCGGTGTGTTTCAACGTTTTACGGATAAACTTGTCTGCATCCATAGGGCGCGCATCTAACTTAATTCGTTTATTGCGAGGCCCCTCTATTTTTTCTTCAAACCACGTATAAATATAAACCCAAGTGGTTTGAGGGCACATAAAACCACACCACACTCGCCCAGCAAATGTGGTGACAAAAAACAACGCAAACGCCGAGACGATAAAGATGTAGGCCAGCAGAGTTAAGTCTTGAGGCCAAAGTGTCAGCCCAAATATAGTAAATCGTTGTTCAACAATATCCAATAATACGGCTTGCTTGCCATTGTATTGAATCCAAGGGATCACGGCGAACAACGCAAGGAAAATAAGCCCAAAAAACCGACGAAAGGTTTCTAACGGGCCCTGTACGGCACGAACATAAATTCGGCTTCTACTGTCATGGCGTTTGCCACCATCGCCAGAGGATGGCTTGTGTACCTTAACAGGGGTAACATTTTTTACAGGAATCTGCTCATTCATAAGGGGACCTTAGCCGACTTCACAATGCTGCTAGGAGGCAGTATAACAGCCAAAATAATTGACCGTTTTAATGTAGATCAATGATGGCATGAATGATCGCTTTTTTACATGTTTCAGTCAATACTGAAAGTTCAGAAATATTGTGTAATAGCAGTTCGTCGCTAAAACATGCCACGCATTTATCCTCGTATTTCCTTATACCTAGGTATATTTGAAGGTAGCTTGTCTAGGCATAAATCGAGATACACTAAGGTATTCTTTTCTATTATGGGCATTTTTAATGCGACGATTCATGGTGCTTTTAGCTGAGATTGGGTTAATTATACTGATTGTTCGTTCGCCTTTCGCGCAGCATTTTCTTAACGAAGTGCAATACAATCTTGCCGATACCTTTTACGCCTTAGAAAGGTTGCCGCAACAGCGCCTATTGCAAAATCTAAGAGAGGATATTGAAAATGAAATGCCTCATTTAAAACCCTACCAACGTGAATACCTACATAGCATCACACAAGATAGTGTGCATTTATCCCATTTTTATCGTGCGTATTGTGCACATAACGAGATTAATCCGAATTTTTTCGGCCAAGACAGGGTCACCCTGTGTACCAAGGTGGCAGGAGCGGGTTTGGTATCAGGTACTTAGCGCATTTGCCTGCAAGCCATGGTAAAGGTGAGGTTTATACTGTTAGTTTCATTTTGTGTTTATTTTGTTCATTTATCATTCAGGTTAGTTTGCTATAGTGGCAAGGAAAGGTAAATATTTGAGGAGCAACAAGATGTCAGCGACAATTCGAAATGCCGTCACTAAAGTGGGACTCGTTGTTACTGCTGCAACACTTTTCGCAGGGGCTGCAACGAGTCACGCTGCAGAGGTGAAAGTAGAGTGGGTAGAGCCTACAAAATATGTAGATGTTAAGCCAAGTAACGAGCCTCGTAAGCGGTTTAGAGAGCGCACACTGGAGCAACTCGAAACCTTTATACTTGAGCTGGGCGAAAAACTCCCAAGTGAACAAAGCCTAACGCTGAAAGTGACCAACCTGGATCTTGCTGGGCATGTTTGGCCTGCAAGTTTCGCCGGTTTTGGTAATAGTATGACTGACGTTCGTATTATTCGAAGTTTAGATATCCCGCGGATGACAGTGTCGTATACATTGACTGAAAATGATCGCATTGTTCAGCAAGGTGAAGACATTAAAATTAAAGACATGGCGTTTATGGATTCTCGGGTACGTCCGTTGAATCGTGACACGCTAGTGTATGAGAAAGCCATGATTGAAGATTGGTTTGACGATACATTCTCTAAAAGCTTCGCCAGCAACTAATGCTTTGTACACCGAATGTGAACGTTTAAAAAAATGCCGCTTTAATAAGCGGCATTTTGCTTTTGCACTTCGCAATTATAAATAATCGAATTCGCTGGCGGCTATCGCAAGGGTACTCTCTGCGCCCGCTGAATAGGCCACTTTATGGGCGTCTCTACGTGGCAAAATGCGATCAATATAGAAATCACGAGTTTTTTGCTTAGCGGTAGCTATTACCGTGTTATCCGATTGTGCGGCTGTGTCTGCCATACTGAACCAAAGCACGCCAATAAGTGAGTAGGCCGTATAGGCTAAATAATCACAGGCGGCAGACGCCGCGGTTGTGGCATCCATACCTAGGCAGTCTGCTGATGAAGCACGCCAGTCGTCAAGTAAACCTTGAGCAAGGGCTTTATTGTCGTTATCTGTCATGGCCTCAACCAATTCATTAAACGCCTGATAGGTCGCGTTTAGCATATCGCCGCCATCACGGGTCAGTTTACGACCAATAAGATCTAACGCTTGGATACCATTGGTTCCTTCATACAACATAGCAATGCGCACATCGCGCATTAACTGTTCCATGCCCCACTCACGAATGAAGCCATGGCCGCCGAAAACTTGCACGCCTAAGCTGGTGGTTTCCAGTCCCATGTCTGTCATATAGGCTTTGCAGATAGGTGTTAAAAACTGAAGCACTTTATCCGCATGTACTTTCTCTTCTTCTGTACCCAGTTTTTCGATGTCCATAAATTTGGCATAAAAAAGCGAAAGCGCGCGGGCACCTTCAATTTGTGACTTCTGGGTAAGCAGCATACGAGCTACATCAGGTTGAAACACAATAGGGTCAGCTTTACCGTCAGGGTTTTGAACCCCTTGCGGCGCACGGGACTGAACACGTTCTCTGGCATACGTCAGTGCGCCTTGGTATGAGGCTTCAGCGGCACCTAAACCTTGAAGCCCAACTTGGAATCTCGCATCGTTCATCATGGTGAACATGCATGCTAGCCCCTTGTTTTCCTCACCAACTAACCAGCCTGTAGCTTCGTCAAAGTTCATAACACAGGTTGGACTGGCTTTAATACCCATCTTATGTTCAATGCTGCCCACCGACACCTGATTTGCTTCGCCAGGTTCATTGTTGTCATCTAATAAGAACTTCGGCACTAAGAAAAGGCTGATACCTTTTACGCCTTTTGGTGCGTCAGGTAAACGTGCCAGGACTAAATGGACAATATTGCTACTCCAATCTTGATCACCAGCGGTAATAAAAATTTTATTGCCGGTTATTTTGTAGCTACCGTCATCTTGAGGTTCGGCTTTTGTATTGAGTAAGCTTAAGTCTGTCCCTGCATGAGGTTCAGTGAGGTTCATGGTACCTGTCCATTCACCACTGATCAGCTTCGCGAGATACTTGTTTTTCAGGTCGTCACTGGCATGCTTTGTAACGGCTAACACGGCGCTTTCCGTTAGCATGGTGGTAAGACGCCAGCTTAAATTGGCGGCATTAAGCATTTCATGTACGGGCACAGCCATGGTGTAGGGGAGGTCCTGACCATCGTAATCGGCACTGCCTAGCATGGCGTTCCAGCCATTTGCTACGTATTCTTGATAGGCATCAGCAAACCCTTTTGGTGTCGTCACACTACCGTTTTCTAAGTGACAGCCTTCTTCATCGCCCTCGCGGTTTAAAGGGGCTACAACATCGAGGGCAAACTTAGCGCCTTGGGCAATAATTTCACTTGCCAATTCACTATCAAAATCTCCAATGCCGAGTTTCTGGTAGTGGGCATCTAGACCTAGCCAATCTTTTAATAGGAATTGAAAATCAGCGGTAGGGGCATGGTACAGAGGCATGTGTGACTCCTTTTTCAAACAGGTGTTTTAATTTTGCCTCATTATAGGCATAAAAAGCATAGTCAGAGTAGTCCGTTAAAGGAAAGTTAATAAAAAATTATTCACAGACGAGAATATAAAGCCACATTTACACCCGAGATTGCATTGGCTTTTTCTGCCATGGCTGGCATCCTATGGGGGTAAACTAGGTATTTGCCTCTAGCCTAAGAAACAGCGAGACACACTTAATGAGCGAAACAGAAAACCGAAAGCCCCTTTGTATTGTAACAGGTGGCAGTTTAGGGATTGGTTATGCGGTTTGCCAAGCGTTTATTGAAGCAGGTTACCGTGTGCTCAATCTTGACGTTAGAGATTTTCATCGGCCTTTAAATCACGCTACTTGGATGTCTTGTGATGTTAGCCAGGTTGCTCAAGTACAAACGGCAATAGATGACGCGGTCGCTCAGTATGGACAAATACATGCGCTGGTCTGTAACGCAGGTAAGCATATTTCGGCAACCATTGAAGAAACTGACGAAACCATGTTAGACAGCATCATCAGTTTAAATATTAAAGGAGCTTACGGGGCGATTAAAGCAAGTTTACCGGCAATGAAAAAGTACAAAGAAGGGGCTATTGTCGTCATGGGTTCAGACCAGTCCTTTGTAGGAAAACGCAATTCATTCGCGTATGGATTAACAAAAGCGGCGTTGGCCTCTATCGCCAAAACCACTGCGTTAGATTATGCTGAATTCGGTATCAGAGTTAATGCCGTTTGCCCAGGCACCATTGAAACACCGCTTTTCCATCATGCCATAGATAAATATGTTGCAAAAAGTGGCGCAGACAAAGGTGAGGTAGTGGCAGAAGAGGCCGCCGCTCAACCTTTAGGTCGGTTAGGGCAGCCTGAAGAGGTGGCTAATCTTGTCTGCTTTTTATGTAGTGATAAAGCGGCCTTTATCACCGGAAGTCTCTATGCTGTAGACGGCGGGTATACCGCCCAGTAACAGACCAGTGGGTGAATAAATAGTGGCTTTTCAGTGTGGATTAGCATCGATGTGGGAATACGACAACCTGAGGGTAAGTGATGACATGGTTTGATCCTCACCTTCACTTTTTCGCCCTGCAACAGGGAGATTATGATTGGCTGAAGCCAGACAATCCCCCCTTTTGGCCAGATAAACCACGAATTGCCTGCAACACCACAGAGCGTCATTTAATGACCCAAAGCCAAGGCAAGGTTGATGGGTTTGTCCATATTGAAGCCGGCTATAACAATAGGTTGCCTTGGCGGGAAATTGAATATTTGGACAGGCACTGTTCTCTTCCGTTTAAGGCCGTGGCTTGCATCGATTTAACGGATCCTCAGGCGTGCTCGACAGTGGATAATTTACTCAGGTGGCGTTCTGTTACTGGGCTTCGCCATATTCTCGGTGATGAGGCCACCACACTGTTAAACACCCCGAGAGTAAAGCACTGCTTAGCGCATATCAGTCACCGCCAATTGTCTTTTGATGCGCAGCTTGATTTAACAGACAGCACAGCTGTAACAGCACTCCTTAATGTCATATCAGCACTGCCCCAGCTGAAGGTAATGATTAATCACACGGGGGCATCATTCTTAGCAGCGCGCAGTGCGAAAAAAAAACACCTCTGGCTAAGGCATATTCAGTTACTGAGTGAATGCCCAGGGGTCGCAATGAAAATGTCTGGGTGGGAAATGGCCTCTAGAGACTGGCGTTGGCAGGAGGTCGCTCGGGTATGTGATGCCCTTTTTGAAAGGGTGCCTTACCATCAATTGATGTTCGCGAGCAACTTTCCGTTATGTGGTTGGCGGCTACCTTATTTGGCGTTGTGGCAAGGATATGAAAAGCTTGTGGCTCAGCTACCTAAAAAGGTTCAACGGGGTTTGCTGCATGAAAATGCGACACAATGGTACCGCTTGAATGACAAATAAAAAGGGGATGTCCTAAACCATCCCCTTAATTTTCTGTCATGCTGTAAATCGCCTGTTATTTTAGTTCGGTGATTGTCATATGTGGAGAGCGGTAAACCACTTCATCATTTAAATCTATGCCAATCCCCGGCGTATCAGGCGCCTCAATAAATCCATTCACGGGTTGAGGATCTTGAAGGCATAACTCTCTGTTCCACTCCTTAATGGCATAAGTATGATGCTCGTGGATTAAAAAGTTAGGAATAGCCGTTTCTAAGTGAAGGCTGGCAGCGGTTGCCACAGGGCCACCACAAACGTGAGCCTGAATGCGTACGTCATAGATATCAGCATAATCACAGACTTTTTTCGCTTCGGTGAAGCCACCGCACAATCCCACGTCGGGTTGAAGTACGTCAATAGATTGATCTTCTAGGTAAGGTCGCACGTCCCATCTATGATAAAGGCGTTCGCCACCGGCAATGGGAACCTTAACGTTTTTCGCCACTTTATCGTGCAGTTTGGCATTGAGATAATTCACCGGTTCTTCGTAGTAAAGGCAACCCATTTCTTCCACAATATCGCCTAGCTGAATCGCCGTAGATGCGCCAAGTAAACTATGACATTCAAAGATAATGTCGCCATCTTCACCTAAGGTGTCGCGAATGGCTTGTAAACGTGCTTTAAACAGTTTCAGCTCTGGCTTGGTAAATAGCTTGGTTCTATCGAAGTGGGTATTGCCCTCTTTATCATAAACAATAGGGTCAACCTTCACGGCGTCGTAACCGTCTTTCATGGCTTTTTCGGTAGCGCGAGCATAGTCTGCAGGGGCGTTTAATTTGGTGACTTCTTTGTCCCAATCAAACTGTAATTGGCTCGCGTAACTACGAAGTTTGCCATTGGTTTTACCCCCAAGCAATTCGTAAACAGGTAAACCTAACGCTTTACCTTTAATGTCCCATAATGCCGTGTCGATGGCACTCATTGCCGCATAGATGACAGGCCCACCGCCTAATCCCCAAAAACCTTCACGGAGCATACGAGACCACAATAACTCTGTGTTTAATGGGTTGAAGCCAATGAGCATGGCTTCAGAAATTTCTTTTATCATGTGAGCTGCAGCACTATGACCCCAGTCGTAAGCGAGTCCAGCCTCGCCAACACCTGTAATACCTTCATCAGTGTAGACCCTGACAAAAACAGGGTTCCACTGCGGGCGTTTAGGGCATTCGATGTCAAAGATTTCAACTTTTGTTACTTTCATTTATCTGTTCTCAATTGGTGTAACCGATGGGGGTAAACATGCCTATTACGCTTATTCACAAAAACCAGGATCAAGCTTGTAGGCCTTTCTTAACATGGCTGGCCACGCTTTTTGGCCGCCAGTTTGACCACTGTGTACAACATTGGCTTGGGCATAGATACCGTCAATAATGGATTGAGGAATTTCAATAACATCAGCGTTAGCCTGCATAAGAGCAAGCTGTATTTCACATGCACGCTGAAGATCGTAGAACCGCATGAAGGCATCGCCAACAGTCGGTCCTAACGTTAAGCCGCCATGGTTGGGAAGTAGCATATGATAAGTGTCACCCAAATCCTCTTGAAGGCGTTTCTTTTCATTTTCATCAACTGCCAACCCTTCGTACCCGTGATAGGACAAAGAAGGCATTGAAAACATGGAATATTGGCTCCATGGTTTGAGTCCACCTTTCACTGAGGCGACAGAAATAGTCGCTAAGGTATGAAGATGAATGACACATTGTGCATCATGGCGAACTTCATGAATGGCACTGTGAATAGTAAAGCCGGCTGGGTTGATAGAATAGGGCGTGTCGCTAAGGATATTCCCTGCCAAATCCACTTTTATCAGGTTGGAGGCGGTCACTTCGTCAAATGTAAGGCCAAACGCATTCACGAGATAATGCTCGGTGCCAGGCACTTTCGCTGAAATATGGGTATATATTAAGTCGCCCCATCGCATGTCGGCAACCAATCGGTAACACGCGGCTAAATCTACCCGAGCTTGCCACTCTTCATCTGATACCTTGCCTTTCAGGCTATTGGTTTCAAGGCTAAACACGGTATTTTCTCCTTTCTCATTAATGCCACAAAACTAACAAAGCCAAAGCAAACCTACAATGCACTTTGTGTTATGGGTTATGCGCTTTAAACTGTGTTTCGTATTGGCTATAGGCTGCGAATGCATCTCGCAGCGGAATTAAATCGTCTGCAAAGCGCAATTGTGAATGGGTAAGGCTAAAGGGCGCTACCTTTTTTAGCCCCTTTACCTCTATCTTTGCCCAGGGTGGGGCGGCAAAGCTACTGGGTAATGTGTCAATACCCGCATTGGTGTGGCAAGCATACAGCGCCAATCCGTTGGTAGTCACACTAAGCTTTGGCCCTACTAGTACGTTGAACCCCGTTTCTTCCCATGTTTCTCTATGCGCTGTACAAGGTAGAGGCTCATTTGGCTGCTGGGTGCCGCCTGGAAAGTCTAGCTTTCCTGAACCGCGATGTTCAATTAAAAGTAAGCTATCTTGCACCCGAATAATGCACGCCGCCGCTTGTGGCGAAGAAGCTGCTGTATTCTCGACATTCGATACTGGATTTAAGGTACGGCAGGTGGGCGCAGAGGGCGTTGAATCTGCGCAACTAAAAAGCGTTAAAATAACGAATATTGCTGATAAGCGAATTTTGATAGGCATTAGTTTCGGTAAAATAGAGACAATAAAAATAAATAACAATCATAATGTCGCGTTAAAACTACGCCAAAAGGCGATTTAACACGTCACTGCACCAGCGTGGTACTTTACCACGGAGTGCAGCATTACCAACAGGAAAGGTTATGTCGTCACGTATATCCATCTCCCCGCTTCTTTTCGGTGTCGTGTTACTCGCTGGAGTGGTTGTTTATCTCAACTTACCTGCTGATGAGTCAAGCAAGCAAAACGGCTCACGTGCAACTCCAGTAAGAGCCACAGTAGCCAGCATGCAAACCATGCCAATCACTATTGAGGCGTTGGGCACCGCCACGGCAAATGAGTCTGTCACCATTACTGCACAAGTAACTGACACGGTGCAGGCTGTGTATTTTGACGATGGTGAAGAGGTCGAGGCTGGTAAGGTATTGGTTCAGCTCAATAATCGAGAAGAGTACGCACGAATAGCAGAGTTAAAGGCAAATATCGATGAAGCCAAGCGTCAGTATGCGCGTATTGAAGATTTAAGGCAGTCAAGTGCGGCATCGGAGCAGCTTTTAGATGAACAGCAAGCGCGGGTGAAAGGATTAGAAGCACAGTTAGACATTGCCCGAGCTCAACTTAGCGACCTGCAGATTAGTGCGCCGTTCGCCGGTGTATTAGGGGTGCGGTCGGTCAGTAAAGGGGCATTAGTCCGTCCCGCCGATGTTATCACTACGTTAGATGATATTAGCGTAATTAAAGTGGACTTCAGTATTGCAGAGAACCACTTAGCCAGTCTTGCTGTCGGTCAAACAATCTCTGCCACCACAACTGCCTATCCTAACGAATCCTTTAGCGGCACAATTAGTCATATTGATACACGACTTGACCCCATTAGCCGGGCTATTAAGGTAAGAGCCAATATCGACAATAGTGATAAGCGACTTCGCCCCGGCATGTTGATGACAATCGTGGTAGAAAAGCGGGTATTAAACACCCTAGTTCTACCAGAAAAAACCTTAGTGCCTGTGCAAGATAAACAATTTGTTTACGTGGTTGAAAACGATATTGCCATTCAAAAAGAGGTGGCAATTGGTGAACGCCGTCCTGGCAAGGTGCAAATTCTTTCAGGCATTAGCGAAGGCGATGTCGTTATCACTGAAGGTACATTGCGAGTAAGAGATCAGTCTCCGGTCAACGTGCTCAATGCTGTAGGAAAGGAGTAAACAATGCTGCTTTCTGATGTGTCGGTAAAACGTCCTGTATTCGCTACCGTTATCAATTTGCTACTGATTATTTTCGGCATCGTGGCTATTTCAATGCTGTCGTTGCGAGAATACCCTGATATAGACCCGCCTATTGTATCGGTGAGCACCAATTATACGGGGGCATCGGCAAATATTGTTGAAACACGGATTACACAATTACTAGAAGACAGAATTTCAGGCATAGAAGGCATAAAAAATATTACCTCTACGTCGCGTAATGGCCGTTCTGATATCACAATTGAATTCAAATTGTCACGGGACATAGACGCCGCAGCGAACGATGTTCGTGAGCGGGTTAGCCGCGCATTAAATAATTTACCCGATCAGGCTGATCCACCGGAAGTGTCAAAAGCCAATTCTGATGAAAGTGCCGTGGTTTGGTACAACCTGCGCAGTACCAACCTTAATACCATGGAATTAACCGATTATGCAGAGCGATTCCTCGTCGATAGGTTATCTATTGTTGATGGTGTTGCCCGTGTTCAAATTGGTGGCGGCCGCCGCTATGCAATGAAGGTATTTTTAGACAGAAATGCCATGGCCGCCCGAGGGATTACGGTGACGGATGTAGAAAACGTTATTCGGGCTGAAAACGTAGAGCTTCCCGCGGGTGAGGTGGAGTCTCTCGATCGCAATTTTGAAGTCAGGGTGGCACGCAGCTTTTTAACACCCGATGATTTCGCTGCATTAACAGTGGCCATGGGAGACGACGGCTATCTAGTTCGCCTTGGCGAAATTGCTCGCGTAGAGCTCGCCGCTGAAGATGACGAAACAGAGTTTCGTGGTGATGGCGTAAACATGATTGGTTTGGGCATCATTAAACAGTCGAAGTCCAATACATTGGAAGTTGCACGGGCCGCTAAGGCTCAAATTGCGCGTATTGAAGAAACCTTACCAGATAACATTTTTATCGTGCCTAGCTATGATTCTTCGGTATTCATCGAAGCTTCCATTGATGAAGTGTATGAAACCTTAGCAATTGCCATGTTAATGGTGGTTGTTGTGATCTATCTATTTTTAGGCAATATTCGCGCGACCTTGATTCCCGCAGTCACCGTCCCTGTTTCTCTGGTGGCCGCCTTTATTGTTATGTATGGGTTAGACTTTTCTATTAACCTACTGACCTTATTGGCCATGGTGCTGGCGATTGGCTTAGTGGTCGACGACGCCATTGTTGTATTAGAAAATATTTACCGCAGAATCGAGTTGGGTGAGCCCCCGTTATTAGCTGCCTATCGCGGTGCAAAAGAAGTAGGGTTTGCGGTTATCGCCACCACACTCGTGCTGATTTCTGTATTTGTTCCTTTAGTCTTCCTTGAGGGGAATATTGGTCGCTTGTTTACCGAGTTTGCCCTAGCCATCGCGGCTGCTGTGGCGTTTTCAAGTTTCACCGCCTTGACGCTATCGCCTATGATGGCGTCGAAACTTCTTAAGAAAAAGACCCGTTCATCTGGCTTTGGTGTTTGGATGGATAAACGCTTTGGCCAACTCGAAACTCGCTATTACCAAAGCTTGGGAAAAACCTTACATCAGCCTTTGCTCATGGTGGTGTTGTTGATTATCTCCGTGCTTGCCATTGTTCAACTTTCCGAGAAGGTGCCGAGTGAATTTGTACCTAAAGAAGACAGGGGTAATTTCTTTATTCTTATGAATGCACAAGAGGGGGCTAGCTTTGAAAGTAACGCCGCTAACCTAGCACGGATTGAAGAAGTGTTGATGCCATACCGGGAAAGCGGAAAAATTCAGCGGTTATTAGTGAGAACGCCAGGCTTTGGCGGAAACGCGGGCATGGCAATCATCGGGAGTGCCGATTGGGACGAACGGGATTTCAGTACATTTGCCTTAATGGATGAAATCAGTGAAAAGCTAACCGCGGTGCCGGATGTTCGCGCATTTGCCATTATGCGTAGCGGTATTTCTGGTGGTGGATTTGGTCGCCCGGTGCAATTCGTGTTGCAAGGAGATACCTATGAAAACCTGGTGGCATGGCGAGATACCGTTTTGACAAAAGCGGCAGACAACCCCAACTTGGTGAGAATTGATTCCGACTATAAAGAGACATCGCCGCAACTGCTGATTAACATCGACAGAGATAGAGCCGCCGATCTTGGGGTAAGTATCAGTGATATTGGTCGAACCCTGGAAGTGATGCTAGGCCAACGGACGGTGTCGACCTTTTTAGACAGAGGCGAAGAGTACGATGTCATTATTGAAGGAATAGAAGCAGACTATAGAAGCCCCAGTAGTATTGATAATCTCTATGTGCGCTCTGCGCGAACTGGCGAACTTATTCCTATGGACAATTTGCTGACGTTTACAGAGCAAGCCACTTCTGCGCAGCTGAATCGCTACAATCGTATGCGAGCAGTAACAATTTCGGCCAACCTCGCTGATGGCTACACGTTAGGCGAAGCCTTGTCTTACTTAGAAAACATTGTGGCCACAGAGTTACCAGATAAAGTCTCTATCGATTATAAAGGAGAGTCGCAACTTTATCATGAAGCGGGTAGCTCGTTTGTGTATGTTTTCATCCTTGCGCTTGCTGTGACTTATTTAATTCTTGCTGCACAATTTGAAAGCTGGATTCACCCTTTGGTTATTATGCTTACCGTGCCGTTAGCATTAGTGGGCGCTTTCATTGGGCTTTACTTCGCAGGTATGACATTGAATATTTACAGTCAAATAGGTTTAGTGATGCTGATTGGCCTTGCTGCTAAAAATGGCATTTTGATTGTAGAATTTGCGAATCAGTTAAGAGATGCAGGGCTCGCGTTTGAGGAGGCATTAAAACGTGCGGCCATGCAGCGACTACGTCCGATTGTAATGACGGGGTTTACCACTGTATTTAGTGCGCTGCCCTTGGTAATGGCCTCAGGCCCAGGGGCTGAAAGTCGAATGGTGATAGGCATGGTCATCTTCGCTGGGGTACTTGTGTCGGCATTTATGACCCTTTATGTGGTGCCTACCGCTTACAGCTGGTTGGCACGTAATACTGGGTCACCACTGCAGCGAACTCATGAAATAGCGCGATTAGACGCCAAGCTCCCCTACATAAAAGGTGAATAACAGTGTTTGCAACATGCTTGCTCTGCATTGCGTACGCTTGAACTTAAACGATTTGCAAAGAATGTGTCCATATTTAGGTATATTTAAATATACTTAAATATGGATGCGAATTACTTTGTAAGCGCCATGTTAATGCGTCAAGTGTCTGAATTTAATCAGTAAATTAATCATAAAGCGCACTATCATTGTTTTTTATGAAGCGCGATAGGTATTTAAACTACTCATTAGACAATCGTATACTTGCGTTAGTTTTTTCTTCCTTTACACTCCGCGGCAAAATCAACAGCTTGTATAAGTTATTCATTTTTAGACATAATTTTTTTTCATTCAAATTGGCGAAAACAACGTTTGTAACCAATACTTACCCCGTTGTAAGCGTTTGTACGCACAAATACATGTTTGCCAGCATGCGTTTAAAGTCTCAAATGTCGTTTAAAACGACGGGCAGGCAAGTAAAAAGCGACGAGCAAGCATATCAACATACTCTAAAGGACAGATGATGAAGAAGTGGATACTCGCAGCAGGTTTATGCTGCAACGTCGCTCTTGCCGACGTAGCCGTTATCGTAAACCCCAATAATAGTGACGCGCTTGATAAAGACAGTATTAGTCGAATTTTCTTGAACAAAGCGAAAGCATTCCCTAGCGGTATAAAGGCTGAGCCAGTTGCATTGGACGAAGGTCAATCGGCCACTGATGAGTTCAACAGCAAAGTGCTAAACAAAACAGCTGCCCAACTTACCGCGTTTTGGTCAAAGCTCGTATTTACGGGTAAAGGTCAGCCTCCTAAAGCATTAGCCAGTGATGCAGAAGTGATATCTGCGGTAGCGGCAAACCCGGGCGCAATAGGTTACGTTAACGCTGCCGCTGTCAATGACAGCGTACGCGTTGTTGCTACGTTTTAATCTCCCGATTTTACAAAGAATTTAAGGAACACCCATGAAAACCAAACTCGCTATCTTATCAATGGCTGGTCTACTGACTACACCTGCTTTGGCCGATATTCAAATTAACGGCTTCGCCAACCTAATTGGTGGCATGACACTCGATGACGATGAGTCGGTTTACGACTACGATAGTGATTTTAACTTTAATCCAGCCAGTGTATTTGGCCTTCAAGTGCGCGGCGATGTGAGTGACAAATTATCCGCAACAGCCCAGTTAGTGGGTCGCGGCAGTGACGACTACGACGCCGATTTTGAGTGGGCTTACATGACTTACATGTTGAACAATAACGTCAACATCAGTGCGGGTCGCTTACGTATGCCGCTTTTCAAATATTCAGCCTCTCTCGATATTGGTTATTCTTACCACTGGTTAACGCCACCGGATGCAATCTATGGTATTGACTTCAACAATATCGACGGTGTTCGCCTTGACTACTCGACTTATTCGGGAGATTGGGAGTACGGTGGGCAGCTCACTGTGGGTCGTGTTGAAACCGATACGACGATTTCGGGCACACCTGCGGCGCTAGAACTTGAAAATGTAATGGCATTATCGCTAGAGGCCACCCGAGACTGGTTCAGTGCGCGTACCTTATTTGCTCGTGCCAAGGTAAGTGCATTCAATGATGATTTTGAAACCTTTGTTGACGGTTTAAATGCATTCGGCTCTTCTATTCCTTCAGCGTCTTTGGCTGCAGCGGGGTTCAGTGTAGATGAAGACACAGGCACATTTTTTGAAGTCGCTGTTGATATCGATAAATACGATTGGTTTGTAGGCGCAGAGTTTACGCAAACAGAAGTTGATGGTGCTGTCATCGCTGATAATAAAGCCTGGTATGTTACGGCTGGTATGCGCTTTGGTAAATTCACACCGCATATTACGTACGAAGTAGAAGAAGCGGATAATGGTACCCAGCTTGGCCTAGTTGCAGCTCTACCTTCAACTATTTCTACTGGTGAAGCAGAAACAGATGCCACTTGGGCGTCAATTTACCAGACCTCTGCAGGTATTGCCGCTCAACAGGAATTAGATGTTTCTGCGTTAACGGTCGGCATTCGCTACGATGTTGAGCCCGGTTTTGCATTGAAAACTGATGTAACCTGGTATTCGGACGATTTAAACGATCTGAATGACGCAACGTTACTTAAAGTCGGTGTGAATTACACCTTCTAATATGTTAGCTGGCCTCACACAGTCGGGTGAGGCCAGTGTTATGTTTTACCTTGACCTCAAGCTTTCCAATAGTAGCACTTAACCGTCCTTACTTTTTCCTGCGAGCAATATTTGTCTCGCGAACACGATGAAGTCGCTTCGAAAATACACACCCGTTTCCAACGAGATGATGGCGTTCACTTTAAGGGGACGACGAAAACTAGCGACCCAAATGCTAAACCAGTTACGTTTTAGCGCGCTCGCTATATTTCATTTAAAGTGTGATTTCTATTGGTGTAAGGTATGTTAATTAATACCTTTATATGGTTATTTATGCTTTAAGTAAAGCAGTCATTGTTTTTATCTATTTGATTTTGATGGCTTTTTGTTTTTCGTATGAATTGGCATGGTACGAAAGGGGGCTTTCGATGAGTATGAAAACCTGTACCTAGATAATAAGTATAATTGTCTATCTGTCAATCTCCTTTACACTTCTAACCACATTCAGCTCAGTAAGCTTTCACAAAGAAATAACACCAATGAGGTAGTTGTTAATTGGAAATTTTTTAAACCCTAGACAATACTTTATTACGTTACCTCGTGTGAAGTGTGAAGTGTGAGTTGGGACTTTTCGTGATTCTTTCTGTTGCACTGACAGAAAGAGTTCAAAATGAACAGTAAAACAAACAATAGTTCGTTGAATAAAACGTTTGAGGAAACACAATGAAAAAATGGTTACTAGCCGCAAGTTTGTGCAGCGGGATGGCGTTTGCAGATGTTGCCGTTATTGTTAATCCAAGCAATGGCGATGCTTTAGATAAAGACACCATTAGCCGTCTTTTTCTAAATAAAGCAAAAGCATTCTCCAATGGAACAAAGGTCGCTCCCTTTGCCTTGGCAGAAGGAAATGCTACTACCGACGAATTCAACGGAAAAGTGTTAAACAAAACTGCTGCCCAGCTCACAGCATTTTGGTCGAAGCTGGTATTTACTGGAAAAGGACAGCCACCGAAAGCGTTATCTAGTGACGCTGAGGTTATTTCTGCTGTTGCAGGTAACCCCGGCGGAATCGGTTACGTAGACGCAGGCTCGGTAAACGATAGCGTTCGAGTAGTTGCAACCTTTTAATTCCACAGTATTAGATCATATTTAAGGAACACACATGAAAACCAAACTTGCTCTATTGTCATTAGCTGGACTGTTTGCAGCCCCAACTTTTGCTGAAATTCAAATCAATGGCTTTGCTAATCTGATAGGTGGAATGACGCTAGATGATGACGAAGCGGTATACGGTTACGACAGTGACTTTACCTTTAATCCAGCGAGTGTATTTGGCCTTCAAGTACGCGGCGATGTAAGTGATAAGCTATCAGCGACTGCGCAACTCGTTGGCCGTGGTAGTGAAGACTACGACGCAAGCTTTGAATGGGCTTACATGACGTACGCACTTTCAAGTAACTCTAGCGTTAGCGCGGGTCGCGTGCGGTTACCTTTATTTAAGTATTCTGCATCACTAGATGTGGGTTACTCATACCACTGGCTTACACCACCAGATTCAGTGTACGGTGTTCTCATTAATAACATGGATGGTGTGCGTTACGATTACACCAATTATTACGGTGATTGGGAATACGGTTTTCAGGTATTTGGTGGCCGTGGTGAAAATGGCGACATAGATGCAGAGAAGCTTGTAGGGGTATCATTTGAAGCAACAAGAGATTGGTTCAGTGTGCGTTCAATTTATGCACACACTGAATTTACTAGTCCAAATGAAGATTTAACCACCTTAACAGATGCAATTAGTAATTTTTCTGCAGTTGTACCGACGGTGACCTCATTATCAAATAGCTTTCTATTTGAAGAAGATTCAACAGGTTTCTTCGAGTTAGCGCTCGCCATTGATAAATACGACTGGTTTGTTGGCGCTGAATATACCCATATTAATCTTAAGGATGCACCTATTGCAGCTGATGACGCTTGGTATATTACGGCGGGTATGCGTTTTGGTAAATTCACTCCGCATATCACCTACGAACACAAAGAGTCAGACGCGAATGATGTGCTAGAGTATTTGGACGATGTGCCCTCTACCATTAGCACAGGTGATGCAGTGACTGATGCAACGTGGGCTACGTTGTATCAAACGTTTACTGCCATTGCTGCCGCTCAAGATGAAGACAGATCAGCGGTGACTGCAGGCCTTCGTTATGATGTTGAGCCAGGTTTCGCTGTGAAAGGTGAAGTGACTTGGTATACTGATGAAGTCAATGATGCGAACGACGCGACATTGCTGCGTGTTGGTGTAAACTATACATTCTAAGCAAAGTTAATTTACTTAGAAGACGCCCTTCGGCATTGTCGAAGGGCGGAATTTTTTCTAAAGTTTTTACGTAATTAGAAGATAAATAACATAACAAGGCTTTTCAGGTAGACTGAAAAGATCATAAACGTAGTTACGAGTGAGAATACAATGAATTTTTTGAAGAAAATGCCTATCGCCACCAAGATATTTCTTATTCCCGGCATCGCAGCATTGAGTTTCGTTTTGTATCTCCTTATTACGATTTACACCGCCCTAAACAATGGCGATGTGCTTGAAGAAGTACAACAGGTTCAATTTCCAGCACTTCAACTGTCTGCGTCAACGTTAGTTGAGATGCAAAAGGTCAGGGATACACTAAGCAGTGCAGCGACTACCGGCGATCAAGACACGCTAGATGCGGCGACATCCATCGCCTCTGAAGCGAAGGCCGGTTTAGATCGCATTGCCAATATTAGTCCTGAATTTCGCAGTGATATTTCTCGCATTTCCGATGGCTTTGATGACTACTTCGAAGTGGCATTCGGCGTGTCTCAATCTATGGTGAACGGCACCGCCGACTTTAGCCGATTAGGCGAGCTGTCTGCTCAGATGAATGGGTCTTTTGATTCCGTTATTGCGTCAATGACCCGATTTAAAGACCAGCAGCAAGCTGACTTTGAAAACGCATTTGCAACAATTGATTCGGCAAACACGTCACTGATTAGTACCGGCGTTGTGATGACCATAGTGGTTAGCTTATTGTTGTTCGCCACCGCTATCCCCATTGTACGTGGTATAAAATCAAGTATTGATGATGTTGTTCGCTCACTGAAAGATATTGCGCAAGAAAATGGTGATTTAACGGTTCGCATTAATACTCAGAGCGAAGATGAAATTGGCGAGTTAGTGTACTGGTTCAATCAATTCATGGATAAGCTTCAAGGTGTGGTGAAGGATGTGGTTGAAGCCAGCTTACCGTTGTCAAATTTAGCGCAGAATCTGCGTGGACTCACCGAAGAAACACAACGCACCATTGATGTTCAGCAGCGCTCTGCTCAAGATGCGAAGCATGCTGTGGATACCATGAGTGGCTCAGTGGAAGGCGTGGCACATAGTGCAGCTCAAGCGGCAAGTGATGCTAATGAAGCAACGGAAGCGGCAGGAGAAGGACGTCAAATTGTACAGCAAACGGTATCGAGCATTCAGCAGCTAGCGGACAACGTGAGAGAAACCGCGGATGTGATAGGAAGGTTGGAGTCTGACTCTAATAAAGTTGGCTCGGTGCTAGACGTTATTAAAGGTATTGCCGAGCAAACAAACTTGTTGGCACTTAACGCTGCTATTGAAGCGGCTCGTGCGGGTGAACAAGGGCGTGGGTTCGCTGTTGTGGCTGATGAGGTGCGTACCCTAGCATCACGTACACAGCAATCGACTGAAGAAATTCAAAGCACGATAGAGCAGTTACAAAGTGCGGCACACTCTGCCGTTGAAGTGATGTCTCGCGGTACTGAACAAGCCACAACGAGTGTGGCTACTGCCAATAAAGCGGGCAGTAGCCTTGAAACCATCACAAGTACTATTGGCCGTATTAATAACATGAATGAGCAAATTGCTCACAATACTGAAGACCAGCGTATGGTGGCGGTAGATATTGTGAAGCACGTAGATGAAATTCATGAGCGTACAGAAAAAACAGCGCAAAGCTCTGGCCAGTTGGGGACTATGTGTAATGAGCTGGCTGACCTAGCTCAGCACTTAGAATCTATTGCGAAGCAATTTAGGGTGTAGCCTGCTTTACGTTTCCCATGGGGAACGTGCTGCGCAAATCGAAAAAGCCTTGTCGCCCGACAAGGCTTTTTTCGTTGTATAGCCATTCGCTGATAGCAGCTCAGGCATTATGAATGCAATGAGAAGTAACCTGACTGTAAGGCTTTTAAGATAAAAAAAATCCCCAGCTAAACCGGGGATTTTTTAATAGCCTTTACAATGAAATTGCCAGTGGCTATTGCTGCAACGTACAGCTCTCAGGAAAGGCTGAAAGCTGTGTATTGCGCTCTATGTTTGCTATTCATCCAAGAAGCTACGAAGCTGCTCAGAGCGGCTAGGGTGACGAAGTTTGCGAAGCGCTTTAGCTTCAATCTGACGAATACGCTCACGGGTAACGTCAAACTGCTTGCCAACTTCCTCTAGCGTATGGTCAGTATTCATATCAATACCAAAACGCATGCGAAGTACTTTCGCTTCACGAGCGGTAAGGCCTGCTAATACTTCTTGCGTGGCGTCTTTCAAGCTGCCGCCTGTGGCTGAATCGAGGGGCTGTATAATAGTGCTGTCCTCAATAAAGTCCCCAAGATGCGAATCTTCATCGTCGCCAATAGGCGTTTCCATGGAGATAGGCTCTTTAGCAATCTTCAACACTTTGCGGATTTTATCTTCAGGCATAAGCATGCGTTCCGACAATTCCTCTGGTGTTGGCTCGCGACCCATTTCTTGCAGCATTTGACGAGAAATACGATTAAGTTTGTTAATCGTTTCTATCATGTGCACAGGAATACGTATTGTACGTGCTTGGTCGGCAATAGAGCGGGTAATCGCTTGACGAATCCACCATGTCGCATACGTTGAAAATTTATAACCACGACGATATTCAAACTTATCTACCGCCTTCATCAGGCCGATGTTACCTTCCTGAATAAGGTCAAGGAACTGCAAACCACGGTTAGTGTATTTCTTAGCAATTGAAATAACCAAACGTAGGTTGGCTTCAACCATCTCTTTTTTCGCTCGGCGAGCTTTCGCTTCACCAATCGACATGCGACGGTTAATGTCTTTGATATCAGCAATCACTAAACCCGTTTCTTGTTCAACCTGGTTCATTTTGCTAATACAGCGTTCAATTTCTTCTTGGTTGTAGGCAAGTGCGTCAGCATAAGGCGCACCAGACTTCACGGCTTCGTGTAACCACGCTGATGATGTTTCGTTTCCAGCAAACGCTTTAATAAAGTCCTTTTTAGGCATTTTTGCGTTAACAACGCAAAATTTCATTACCAAACGTTCTTGAATTCTAACCTTGTCCATCATGGCACGCATGTTTTTAACCATGCGGTCAAATTGCTTAGGTACCAATCGGAATTCTTTAAAAATATCGCTTAGTGCTGCAATTTGTTCACGTGCGGCAGGATGAGAACGGCCTTTCTTTTCAATAACATCACGGGCTTTAATATACTGTTCACGCAATTCGTCAAACCTAGCGCGAGCAAGTTCAGGATCTACACCTGTGTCTTCTTCTTCATCGTCATCATCATCGTCGTCGTCTTCATCTTCCAATTCTTCTTCAGATAATTCTGACCCGATGTGGGTGGCCGTGGGCGCTAGATCTTGATCATCGTCAGGATCAACAAAACCAGAAATAATATCGCTTAGACGAATTTCCTCTGCTTCATAAAGATCCCATTGATCAAGTAGGTAGGTGATAGCCTCGGGATATTCCGCCACTGAACACTGAACTTGGTTGATACCATCTTCAATACGCTTGGCAATTTCAATTTCGCCTTCACGGGTCAACAGTTCAACGGTTCCCATTTCACGCATGTACATGCGCACAGGGTCGGTAGTTCGGCCTATTTCACTTTCAACGGTAGCTAGCGCTTGGGCGGCTGCTTCTGCAGCATCTTCATCGGCGGTAGCTTCTTGCATGAGTAACTCGTCAGAATCTGGAGCAGATTCTGATACCTGAATACCCATGTCATTGATCATACGGATAATATCTTCGATTTGATCAGAATCGACGATATCTTGCGGCAGGTGGTCGTTAACTTCTGCAAAGGTTAAGTAACCTTGCTCTTTACCTTTTGCAATCAGGAGCTTAATCTGAGACTGCTTGCTTTGCGCCATATAACCTACACTTCTCACATTCAATTAGTTTGCAATAGAAAAGACAACACACATGATTGTATGTTCCCTTTATGCTGTCGTACTGCTAGTTGTTTACTGCCGCTTCCGCTCGATGTCACGTTAAGCTTAACGGTGCACATCTGCTCGGGTTTGGTTCTGCCCGTTATATTCGGCGATATATTTGCTACTTACGTTGCTGCATTTTTGTTCACATTTGTGATTGTAAGTATGCCTGCAGCGAATTAGCCAGTATAGCAGAATAACAGGTGGTTTTACCAGATTGGCGGCTGGTTTTTTAGCCAGTTTTTCAAGCTAACCATTAAGTCAGCTTTTCTGACGTTCCTTCATTAACAGGTTTAATTCCTCTTTCTCCGCCTTTGACAGCGGTTGAACCCGTGAACGGGAGATTAAAGTTTCAATGCGGCTATCGAAATGCCAATCAAGAAGACGAGCAAAGCTGTCGGTGTATACACGTTCAGCATCTTCGTCTTTTACGAGATGTTCTTGTAACAATAATTTCGCGATAGTAGGAGAATGGGGATGGTCACGGAAGTTTTCAACCAGTTGCGCTGTTGTAGCATGTGGATGCTGCGTAGAATACTGATGAACCGCAAGTAACAAATCCATGCCTGCAGCTTGGCTACCGGCAAATACCCCAGGCTGCACTTCCTGGCATCTCGTGGCCAAAGAAGGCATGTCTAGCAATAATCGAATAAGCATGCGTAAAGGCGATAAACGGGTTTTGCCCACTTGGTTAAGGTTGGGAGAGTAGCCAGGTTTACGGCCAGCATTATTCGCTTTTGAGATATCTTGCTGTAATTTAAATCTGTCGTATTCACCGGTGTGTTTCGCCAGTTCTTCTAGCAGCATTTGTTTTTGATCATCCCCTAATACGCCCTCAATAAGCGGCAGGGCCGCATTTTTTAATGCACGTTTTCCCTCGGGGGTACCCACATTGTGGGTTTTTAATAGGTTTTCGAAGAAGAACCGAGACAAGGGCATAGCGGAATCAAGCATGGTCATAAATGCCTCTTTACCGACTTGTCGCACCATGGTGTCTGGATCTTCTCCGTCAGGAAGAAACAAAAAGGATAGCCTTACGCCATCTTTTAACGCTGGAAGCGCATTTTCAAGTGCGCGCCATGCGGCTTCTCGCCCGGCTCTATCACCGTCGTAGCAGCACACAATATGTGATGTCGCGCGCACCAACATTTGGATATGCTCTGGTGTGGTGGCAGTCCCTAAGGCGGCAGTGGCAATATTAATATCAAATTGACTTAAGGCGACGACGTCCATGTATCCTTCAACAATCACCACGGTGTCGAGCTGACGATTTTGCTGACGAGCGTGGTAAAAACCAAACAGCTCGCTGCCTTTGTGGAAAATACGGGTTTCTGGCGAGTTTAAGTATTTAGGGCCGCCGTCATCTAAAACTCGACCACCAAAGCCCACCACGCGACCACGTTTATCGCGAATAGGAAACATGATTCTGTCGCGGAAAAAGTCGTATCGGCGTCCCTGATCGTTTTGATTAACCAGTTTCAGATCGATCAGTTGCTTTACTTTATCCGGACTTTTACCGAAGGTATTAAGCAGTGCGTCCCAGCTGTCTGGCGCGTAGCCAATTTCCCATTGCTTCACGATGTCGCCGCTTAATCCCCGTTGTTTCAGGTAATTAATGGCTTTTTCACTGTTACTATTCTGGCGTAACTGTTGTTGAAAAAAGCGTGCAACTTGATCCATCAAGCTATAATCATCTAATTGCTGCTGCTTTTTCTCTTCGCTCATGGCAGGACGACTGCCTTTTTCTCTGGGAACTTCCAGACCATGAAAACGGGCTAATTCTTCTATCGCTTCAACAAACTCTAGGCGGTCAAATTCCATCATGAAGGAAATGGCGTTGCCATGAGCACCACAGCCAAAGCAATGATAAAACTGCTTTTCTTGGCTTACGGTAAAAGAGGGGCTTTTCTCATTGTGGAAAGGGCAGCAGGCTTGGTAGTTCTTTCCCGCCTTCTTTAATTTAACGCGACTGTCGACAATATCGACAACATCTGTGCGTGAAAGGAGATCATCAATAAAATCGCGAGGTATTTTTCCGGCCATGAGAAGACATAAATGCTTAAAACGATAAGTACTGTACAGGGAAGTACTTTAACAGGGAAGGAGATAAATGAGAATGACAGTATAGGGTTGCCATACTGTCACCTTTTTATCACAACGGAGCGTTAGGCGTTTAAACGCGCCTTAATTTTGCCGCTTAATGCGCCCATGTCGGCTCGGCCTTGTACTTGAGGTTTAAGCACACCCATCACCTTACCCATGTCTTGCATGCCTGAAGCCCCGGTAGACGCCATTGCATCGTCGATTAGGCTATTTAATTCGTCTTCGCTTAGCGGCTTAGGTAAAAACGCTTCGATAACCACAATTTCTTCTCGCTCTTTACTGGCGAGATCGTCTCTGTTGGCGGCATCAAATTGGCTTGCTGCATCAACACGTTGTTTCACCATTTTTGTGAGAACCGCCAAAATAGCCGTATCATCTAAGGTGATTTGTTCATCAATTTCTTTTTGTTTTATTGCTGCTAGCGCCATACGAATTGTGCCAAGACGAACTTTGTCTTTTGCACGCATTGCGTCTTTTTGCGCATTTTTTAACTCGTCAATCAAAGCCATGATGCTCTCCAAAAATAGCGGGAAATAAAAATAGAGGCCCAGAAACGCGAAAGGTGCTGCAAATGCAACACCTTTCAAGCTCGTAACTTAACCCTGTTTTAGTAGAGTTTTACGCGACGTGCGTTTTCACGAGCCAACTTCTTAAGATGACGCTTTTTAGCAGCGGCTTTCTTACGCTTGCGTTCCCAAGTAGGCTTTTCGAAGAACTCACGACGACGAACTTCAGATAGTACGCCTGCTTTTTCACAAGAACGCTTAAAACGACGCAGCGCTACATCAAACGGCTCGTTTTCTCTAACTTTAACGATAGGCATTAAACACTCACCTCAAAACTTTTGCTGTGTAATTCCGGGTAAATTGTGCGCTAAAAAGGCCACCCGGGTTAAAAATGGTGCGAAATTCTAATCATTTCTACGCAGAATGTAAAGCACGAATTGCTAAAAAATAGCCAATACTGCGTATTTCTGTTTGTTACCATTTCATGAATTTGCGAATAAAGGTAAACTCTGCGCCAATTAAGCCTTTAAAAAGGGCGATGGCAGCGACAATCGGTATTGATCCTTCCCGCGAAGGCGCGGATCCTACACAAAATCGAAGAAAAGCGCGAGCATTCTACGTCGTAAGTTTTTTGTTTTTTTAACGTGGTTGGCAACGGTCATCATTATGTTGCTGTTTACGCATGTTTTATTGTGAGTTATTAGGGTATTGGCACTATGCGAATTTTAGGAATTGAGACATCTTGTGATGAAACAGGTATCGCCGTATATGACGATGCGCAAGGGCTACTTTCCCATGAGTTATACAGCCAAGTAAAATTACATGCAGACTATGGCGGCGTAGTGCCAGAACTCGCCTCTCGGGATCACGTTAGAAAGATTGTCCCTTTAATTGAAAAAGCAATGGCTGATGCAAACACGTCACCACAAGACCTTGATGGTGTGGCGTTTACACAAGGGCCAGGCCTGGTTGGCGCTTTGCTTGTTGGCTCATCAGTAGGGCGCTCGTTAGCCTACGCATGGAATGTACCTGCCGTAGGTGTTCATCATATGGAAGGGCATTTACTCGCCCCCATGTTAGAAACACAAGCGCCAGGTTTTCCTTTTGTTGCATTGCTTGTATCAGGCGGCCACTCTATGTTGGTGAAGGTAGAGGGTATAGGTCAGTACGAATTGTTGGGCGAATCAATTGATGATGCCGCCGGCGAAGCCTTTGACAAAACCGCAAAGCTGCTGGGGTTAGATTACCCTGGCGGGCCTTTATTGGCGAAGTTGGCTGAAAAAGGGGAGCCTGGTCATTATAAGTTTCCTCGTCCCATGACAGACAGACCAGGCTTAGATTTTAGCTTTAGTGGTTTGAAAACCTTTGCGGCCAACACGATTCGCGATAGTGACGGTAGTGAGCAGAGCCAGGCAAACATTGCCTTTGCTTTCCAAGAGGCGGTGATTGATACACTGATTATAAAATGTAAGCGCGCCCTTAAACAAACGGGAATGAAAACCTTAGTTATTGCCGGAGGGGTAAGTGCAAACACCATGTTGAGAGAGAAAATGACATCGCTCATGCAAGACATGGGCGGTGAGGTGTTCTATCCTAGCCTCGCATATTGTACCGATAATGGGGCAATGATTGCTTATGCGGGTATGCAGCGACTAAAAGCCGGTGAGACCCTACCGCTGTCATCTAAAGCCAAACCTCGTTGGCCGCTAGATGAGTTGACGGCCATTTAGTGCGTAGGTGAAACGTGATGGCAGGGTTTATTCTTTAATTTTACCCTTGTCCCAAATTTTGCCTTCGGTGCCTTGAAGGAGCCTTGTTATATTTTGCTTGTGTCGCAAAATAATAAGGAGAGAGAGCATGGCCACAGGTACTGTATACAAAGGTTTTATTAACCAAGTGAAAATGGGGGCTAACGACACGGCGACAATGGCACCTAACGAGGAATAGCCGACTAAAAACACGGTCACTATCCAACTCAATACCAGCAAACCTGCCAAGTCGAGGCCAATAGGTAGCATAGCGCCAAATGCAGTAGCCACGGCTTTCCCGCCAATGAAACCAAAGTACAGGGGAAATATGTGCCCTAGACAGGCTGCAATCGCAATTAAGCCCAAGTAAACCGGTTCTATGGCCATAAAGTAGCTGGCATACACTGGAATGGTGCCTTTCAAAATGTCCATCACTAACACCAGTAAAGCAGGTACTCGGCCACCTATACGGTACACGTTTGTTGCCCCAGGATTTTGAGAACCTGCTGTGCGAGGGTCTGGTAAGCCATACAACCTGCAAATTAAAACCGCACTAGAGAGTGAGCCAAATAAGTAGGCTACCCCCATCATCAAAAGCGTTAGCGACAGCATCATAAGCGTTAAAAATCTCTCCACGTTGGCCATTGACGGGCAGTTGCCATTTATCTTTTGCGATTACACTTATCCGTGTTGCCCCCATCGACACTACAACGGTATAGTGACCTACTCAAGTAGTCAGTAAACGCTTGTGAAGCGTAAAACTACTTTATTCTAAGTTGTTAATCTAGTTCACTTGGCGCGAACAGCAACGAATGTGTGCTAGTAAGACCAGTGCGTAATGTTGAAAAGGGTTATGGGAAAAATATTTATTGAAGGGTTATCCGTTGATACGCTCATTGGTGTATACGATTGGGAACGAGAGCGTTTAACAGAATTAAGCATAGATATTGAGCTTGAGGCCGAATTAGAAAAAGCCATGGCGTCAGATGATGTTATGGATACCATCGATTATGCCAAAGTGGCCGACTGTGTGGTTCAGGTGGGAAAAGAAAGTCAATTTGAATTACTTGAAGCCTTTGGCGCTAAAGTCATGGATACCGTGCTTCAGCAATTTCCTGTACAAGGGATTAGCATTAAAATCGTTAAGCCTGGCATTTTGCCAAATGCCCGTCGTGTGGCGGTGGCGCTTTCTCGGGCAAGAACGTGAATGGCTCTCCATCAAATATTAATTAGTGTGGGGTCGAATATCGATAGAGCGCATTATACTCGCGCTTCATTGGTTGCCATGAAAGCGTATTTCTTTAATATTAAGTGTTCGTCGGTGTATGAAAGTGAATCTGTAGGTTTTGACGGCAGCCCTTTTTATAACGCGGTCGTCAGCGCAGATACCGAACGTTCAATAGAAGATGTGTGTCATGTTCTTAAGCAAATAGAGCGAGATCATGGCCGAAAACATCAAGAAAAAAAGTTTTGTTCTCGCACCCTCGATCTCGATTTATTGACATATGATGATGTTGTCATAGATACCCCGGTGCGTTTACCGCGGGAAGAAATCCTCTACAACGCATTTGTACTGTGGCCTTTGGCTGAGTTGGTGCCAGAAGGCATTCACCCCACCACAGGCAAAAGCTATGCGCAGTTGTGGCGTGCATTTGATAAACAGAAACAGCGATTACAACCTATCAATTTTACTTGGAGCTAAGCAAAGGAATGACACTCTTTGAAATTATAATACTTGCGTTAATTCAGGGGATTACGGAGTTTTTGCCCATCAGTAGCTCGGGTCACTTATTGCTGCCAGCAGAATTATTTGGTTGGGTGAGTCAAGGCTTAGCATTTGATGTGGCCGTACACGTAGGTAGCTTGTTGGCTGTCATGATTTATTTTAGGCAAGAAATAAGTCAGATGACCGTGGCTTGGTTAACCAAGGGGTTTAGTCGAAATCAGACCACCGACAGTAAGCTGGCTTGGTATGTGATTGTGGCGACCATACCGGCGGTGATTATCGGTTTTTTAACCAAGAGCTGGATAGAAGAAAATGCGCGAACGGCACTTGTTATTGCAGCCACAACGATTTTATTTGGACTGTTACTCTGGTATGCCGACGGCAAAGCAAAACACACACGCCAATTAGACTCGCTAACATTAAAACAATCACTCATTATTGGGTGTTTTCAAGTCTTGGCGCTAATTCCAGGCACGTCTCGCTCAGGCATTACCATGACGGCTGGATTACTCATGGGGCTAGATCGGGAAAGCTGTGCCAGGTTTTCGTTTTTATTATCTATTCCCGTCATCTTGGGAGCGGGCTTGTTGGCAACATGGGATTTACTGCAAGCGAAAGAGGCCGTTGATTGGGCTGCACTTTTCTATGGTGCTGCTTTCTCGTTTGTTAGTGCTTACTTATGTATTTACCTTTTCCTAAGCTGGATTTCCCGCATCGGTATGCTGCCTTTTGTCATTTACCGGCTATTGCTGGGCGCCCTGCTTTTATGGTTCGTTTTTGTGTAGGGAAAACCCTACGAGAGTACTTGAAGGAATAAAACGTGTCAGAGACTATTTTTACCAAAATTATAAATAAAGACATTCCCGCCGACATTTTATATGAAGATGCGTTATCGCTTGCGTTTAAAGACATTAATCCACAAGCACCGGTTCATTTTCTTGTTATCCCTAAAAAGCCTATTGCTACCATTAATGATATTGCAGAAGAAGACCGAGAAATAGTGGGGCACCTGTCGTACGTAGCTGCCAAGGTGGCGGCAGAGCTCGGTGTTGCTGAACAGGGCTATCGTACGGTAATGAACTGTAACGAGTTTGGCGGCCAAACGGTTTACCATATACATTTGCATGTTTTAGCTGGGCGTCTTATGGGGTGGCCTCCTTACACCGACAAAGCGAAGCCGCTGGAGTAAGTTAAACATTGTCGCCGCCTAAGTCGTTAGGAAGTGGGAAGCGTCTTGATATGACACAGGCTCGCCACTGGCGAGCCTGTTGGCAAAATGGATAGGTAGCATGGTCTCTAGTTTAAACCAAGCACGTCCTTTCCTTGAATAAAGTGAATATCCACAGGGATATTCGCGGCTTCAAGTTTTGCTAAATCACTAGCAAGTTGCGGTTTTATCACGCCCATCGTATCGACAAGTTCAGCTACGCCGTCATAATTTCCATCACCTTGAAGGGTAAGAATAAGCTCAGACAGTGCTTCTACTGCTGCGCCCATGTTCACCATATTGACGCGATAAAACCCGTCTGGTGTTTTTTCGAAAGCGCCTTGCTGGGCAAAAAAGTTGAATCTGATCATATTGGCTTTTCCATGGGCACTTGATGCACCAAAGCGAACTGAACGGAAAATCCCTGCCATAAACGTCACATAGTAATCTTCTAATGTGCCTTCGGTGATCTCGCCCTTTTTAAGTAAGCTCTGCACCATATATAACCCTAAAATATCGGCTTTTCCTTCCTCAAGCGCAGACGCGTGCTCTTTTAAGGCCTGCCTAACTGTACCGCTGCCATTCAGCGTGTTTTTTATTCCCAAACCATGAGCGACCTCATGAAACATAGTATTGGCGAAAAAGGCGTTGAAGGTAATGTGCTGACGCTGCTCGGGCACAATCAGAGTTTGCGCGATAGGCATTAGAATATGGTCAAACTTTGCCTGCATCGCATTTTTAAGTTGCAAGCGGCGAGTGCCTTTTTCTAGCTGAACGCGTTCGTCGTTGGGTAAGTTTATTGCAATGGTTTTGCTGCCCGCATTTGAATGCCCCGCGTAATAAACCACATCGTAGGCATTTAAGTCGGCGTCAGAACCGGGCATTTGCGCTTTATACTCTTCTGCCACGGGCAAACCCTGCTGCAGCTCTGGAAGGAAGGCTGCGTATTTTGCTAGCTTCTCACTCCATGCGAGATCTTTAATTAGGACATAAGCTTCAAAGGCAGCTTTGTATCCGAACAATTGATCTTCATAGGTTTCTATTGGGCCTAAAACCAATTCAATAGGATTGGTTTTCATGTCCATCCACGCCATGTCAGACTCAAAATATTCATCTGTCACCAGCGCTTCGGCACGCAAAGTTAAATATTCAGCAAAAGCCTGATTGTCAGCGAATGTCGCTGCTTTGCGTAGAATATCCGCTGCTCTTGAAAGCGATTGCTTGTAGGCAACCGAATAAGGCACTGAAACAAGCTTACCTGCTTCGTTTTCTTTGATAAGCGTATACAGGCTGGTTTTATCGCTAATATTTGCGCTGGCGAGTGTGGCTTTATCGACAGTGTGGGGGTAAAACTCCGCGCCGTGAGATTTAGCATCATAGCCAGACAAGAAAGGTGCATCACCGTTTAACCTGTCCCAAGGACCATAGTTTATAGCGGCAAAATGACGGATGTTTTCATTGTTAAAGCTGTTTAAAAAAGTGGCTTTATCACCAAAGAAAGCTTGCTTCCAAAATAAGTCATCCATGATTTCCGCTGCATCAATCAGCAAGCTCACCATGGTCTTTTGATTATCACTTAAATGTGACAGGTCACTTTTTAATTCAACAGGATGATAAATATTGAGCCTAGAAGGGTCTACCAGCAGTCTAGCGGCTTCCTGTTGGGCACTATCATTACTCGACTCTGTCACTTGACTAGGCGTCTTACCACAACCGCTAGTGGCTAGAGCTACTGCTAAAGCGAGAGATAAAGGGGCATATGCTTTCATCGTTTTCTTAAATATCATCATTTATTCTATCGTTAGTTAATGCTAAAAAAATTACCGTAAATTATTCGGCAAACCCGTCCTGGTTGTCTAAGCTTAGTCTTATGTTTAATAACAATAATTATACAACTGGCATTATCATAATTGAGCAGGAGTATTCCTGCTATCATAAAAACAGTGCTTTTCTTTTTGGACGCGTCGAGTGGAAAAAAGTAAGCTTATAATAGTCACGGAAATTTGATCACCTTAAACGAGTCGATCGATATTTAACAGCAGGCAGCAGTCGTATACTGTCCGATGAGGCGGTACGGCACACTTAAAAAGGTAGGTTTATGTCTACACAGAACGCGCTTTCAACTATATTAGTTGAGAAAATCAACAATGACACACTAGTACTTCCCACGCTTCCCGCTATTGCACTGAAAGTGCGAAAGGCGGCAGATAACCCAGATATTAACCTAAACAGCATGGGTGAAGTCATTGGCCAAGACCCATCCTTAAGCGCAAGAATGATAAAAATTGCCAATAGCGCTTATATGGGCCGCAGTGTCAAAGTTGCTTCTATTAGCCAAGCCGTCACCCGTATAGGGCTTAGACAAATAAAGAACATTTCTACAGCCTTAGCCATGGAACAACTGTTTGTTTCAAAAAATGACGTGGTCGCGCGCTATCTACAAGAAGAATGGAAAAATACCGTCAATGTTGTTGCTAATTCCATGGCCGTTTTACAGCTTTATATCGCCCGAACGAAAAACCGAGAGATGAGCATGGACGCCATGACGCTAGCGGCTCTCGTACACAATATCGGTGTGCTGCCCATCTTAACGGAAGCGGAAAGGCACCCTGAGGTATTTGCTAACCCCACTTTTTTAGAAGTGGCGATTGATAAGTTATCTGGCCGAATTGGCGCAAGTATCATGCGTGAATGGGCGTTTGGTGATGTCTTTGTGGATGTTGCGAAGCACTGTAAAGATCTGAGTTTTATACCAGAAAACGTGTCTTACGTTGATTTTGTAAGAGTGGGAGCGGCTCTGGCTGGCTCCATGGAAAGTCAAAAAGATGCGGTGTTAAACCTTGCCGTTCAGCGGGATGTAGTAGGCGATATTGCGATCCTGCATTCAGACGAATTTGCAGAGCTTTCTGCGGCGGCCAGACAGATTTTTGCCTAGCTTTCCGTCGTTATGGTGGCAAGGATAACCCAGGTTATTTTTGCCGCCTTTCTACAAACAACAAAATAAGTCCGAGTAAAAGCCCCCATACCGCGGAGGAAATGGTCAAGAACGTAAAGCCAGATGCTGTGCATAAAAAGGTGACAAGTGCCGCATGACGGTGTTGCTCATCGCGTAAACTCTGTGCCAGAGATGTTTTTAGTGTGGCTAACAACGCTAACCCCGCCAACAAATGCACGACCACCACAGGCATTGCCACAAACAGAACCACCACCAAAGACGCTAACGCCCCCATCAGTAAATACCCGCAGCCAGCCATTATTGCGGCTTTATAGCGCTGATTCTTATCCGGGTCTGCGTCCTTGCCCATGCATAACGCGGCGGTAATGGCAGCTAAATTGAAAGTAAAACCACCAAAGGGGGCTAACACTAATTGTATCAGTGCAATTCCGCTTAAAATCGGCTTATGCTGGGGCGTATACCCGTGAGCATGATGAATAGCGATCCCGGGTAAATTTTGCGACAGGGTGGTAATGATAAAAAGAGGAATAGCTAACCCAATCGTCGCAGAAAGAGAAAATGTAGGTGTTACCCACACTGGAATTGGAGGGGTGAAGTGGATATCTATGGTGCCTTGCAATGAATAACTGACGACAATGGACAGTGCCAAAAGCATCAGCATGAGGTATCTGGCGAAAAATAAGCTACCCAAAATGTAGGCCGCAAGATAGAGAAAAACAATAAAAGGGTGGTTGCCTACGTCAACAAACACAGCTAAGCATATGGGCAACAGTATGCCTGCCAGCAATGCTGATGAAATCGAAGAAGGAATTCGCTTTATGGCGTTAAGTAACAGTGTACTTTGTGCGGTGGCCAGTGAGAGTAACGCACACACAACAAACGCACCTATGCTCTCTGCTAAAGTATAATCTCCTACATTACCGATTAAAAAGGCGGCTCCTGGGGTAGACCAGGCCGTGACCACAGGCATTTTGGTCAGCCAGGAGAAAATGATACAAGAAACTCCCATCCCCAAGCCCAGTGCTAACAGCCAGCTAATGATCATATCGTCGTTAGCGCCGGCCTTTCGGGCTAAATCAATCACAATGACAATAGCGCTGCTATACCCAACCACCACCGCGGTAAACCCAGCTGTGACATGACGAAGTGAAAAAGACGGAATCATTCTGGGGCGGTCCCTTTTTTATTGAGTTATATCGTTGTGCGTTATAACGTACAAGATTGCTACTATATCACTTGTGCGCTATAACGCACAAGTGATGGGTGGCACCCTAGCCTTAGCGGCGTTCGAATACAGGTAAAACGGTGGGCTAAGAGTGACTAATCTAATGCAATTTATTGGTAAGTAGAATGAAGAATAAAAAAGATGAAGTGTTTGCTTACTGTATTTCAGAGCGGCTAAAAGCAATAAGACAAGAAAGGGGATTGTCGTTAGACAAAACTGCGGCGCTCACCGGGGTATCTAAAGCCATGCTTGGGCAAATTGAGCGGTGTGAATCTAGCCCCACAATAGCCAAGTTATGGAAAATAGCCACGGGGTTACAGGTTTCTTTTTCTTCCTTTTTAACAGCAGAATCATGCCATTCAATTGCAGAAGGTGAAGGCTCGATTTACGACCCTAACATGCATGTAAAAACGCTGTTTTCTTACGATAAATCAAAACAATTTGAAGCCTTCGACATTACACTTACCGCCCTACACCAACAGCAGTCTACCGCGCATCAGAAAGGTGTGAGTGAACATATTCATGTGTTGGAAGGTAGACTGGGAATATTCACCAAGGGGCAATGGCATATTATAGAGGCTGGTCAGCAATGGGTGTTTGACGCAGACCAACCTCATAGGTACGAAGACAAAGTAGGGAAAACCCGTTTTCTCACTATCATCCATTACCCAAATGCATCGAAAAATGAGAACTAAAGGTTATCTTCGTTAAGGTTTAATGCCGTGCGCAAAAAGCCCATTAGGGTACATACTTCTGCAGACATTAACGCAAACTCGGCGTCAAGCCTTGCTTCTACTTGGTCCTTAGGCACATCATCGGTTTCTTCTTTCAACCTATCGGTAAATTTCACTCGCTTGAGGGACCCATCTTCTGCAATCACAGCGGTAAGGGACTCTTGGTATTCAAACGCGACTTTTTGAACCAGCTTGCCAGCATCAAGGTGAATGCTAATCTCGTCACTGTCTAACGGTTGATTCTTACAGCGGATAATACTGCCTGAGTCATCCGTTGATTTAAACTCTGCTTCTTCTAATAACCCAATACCGTCTGGCGCATTGTCAGTTAGCCAATGGGTAAGCTCTGACTGTAAGCTATGGCGAGCAAAAGGAACAACCGGAAGGGAGCCAATCGCTTTGCGAACAAGGGCCAGAAAGGCTTCGGCTTTTCCGTCTGCTGAGGCGTCGACAACCACCAGGTTATCGGCAAGGGAAATAAAGCCATGGGTGTAGCTGTTTTTAGTAAAGGCTTGTGGCAGTAATCGGGTTTGTATTTCTTGTTTGAGATCGGCCTTGGCTTTTTTACCTACCGGCGCACCCGTTTCCATTTCGATTTTCGCCACCATCTCGTCAAGTTCTGCATTGACCACAGCCGCAGGGAGGATTTTTTCTTGTTTTTTAACGGTTATCCAGTAGCGCTGCTGCACACAGTGAAACATCGCACCCTGCTTTCCGGCTTGTGAAAATGGTGACGCAAAGCCCATAGTAGCAACATCCTGACTACCGCAAGGGCGAAAGGCTTGAGCCTGTAATGCGCTTTCTAAGTCTTCATCGTTCAGCGAGAGAGGCTGGGTAATTTGATAAGCTTTTATGTTTTTGAACCACATGATAGGGATGTCTCTTTTCAAAACGGGGCGCAAGCGTACCAATCAAGCCGCTGCTTCGCAACGCAAAATGCGCCCCAGATAGTGAATGTTAGGCGCCAAGGCCGGTGGGGAAATGAATGCTATAGGTTAGCCCTTGGTAAGGTTCGCTGCGCGCCTCAATATGCCCTGACAAAGACTGGGTCACTAAATTGTATATGATGTGCGTACCCAGGCCGCTTCCGCCATCTTCGCGCTTAGTCGTGAAAAAAGCATCGAACAATTTTTCTAGGTGCGACTCAGATAGCCCTTTGCCATTGTCTTGGTAAAGCATGGCAACTTCGTTATTTGCCTGTGTGACTTCAAGTGAAATGACCCCTTCATTGGTGCTCTCAAAACCGTGCACTAATGAATTCATCACCATATTTGTGACTATTTGTGCAATCGCTCCCGGAGCGCAGCGTATGACTAAATCAGGGGGGCAATTTACCTTAATAACATGGTGGGTTTGTTTGAAACTCGGTTTAAGGGATTGCACAATTTCAGCCAAATAGTCATTTAAATTAAACTCACGTACAGCGTCACTTGTTTGGTCTACCGCAACTTGTTTAAAGCTGGCAATCAGCTCTGATGCACGGTTTAGGTTGGTCAGCAGTAGATGGGTGGTTTGCTCAGCTTCATCAATAAAATTTGCCATGTTTTTTGTGGTTAAACTTTTATCTTCAAAGTTTGATTTCACATTATTTAAGCGTTCTTGTAAAAAGCTGGCTGCGGTAACACTTACGCCCAATGGTGTATTGACATCGTGAGCTATACCTGCCACTAACCCGCCTAAAGAGGCCATTCTTTCCGAATCGACTAATTGATCTTTCGCTAATTGCAAATGCTCCATAGAGCTGGCGATCTCATCATTACGTTTGCGAAGTTCATCCTCAATATAGCGGCGATTTTCTATTTCCTGCCTCAACTCTCTTTGGTTGGCAATTAATTCATCTTTTTGTTGTTCTAAATCCAACATAATTTGCGAAAGTGACGCGGTTTTCTTAGCGACTTCTTGCTCTAAAATTAGGTTTTGGTCATCGAGTTTTTTATTCGCATGTCGAAGTTGTTCCTGGGTGCCCTTAAGTTTCGAATGCGAGGCGATTAAGTCGTCGATAACCTGATTGTATGATTCCTTTAGCTGTAATATTTCACACTCATCGACTTTTCGTATGACGAGTTTGCTGTCTTCAGGATGCTGAGGATCGAAGCTTTCCATTTGCTGCGTAATTTCGCCTAATGGCTCAGAAAGCATATTTCTAAAGGCGGTCATGAATAAAAAAACCAAAAAGGTGGTTTTTAAAATCGCATTGCCAATGAGAAAGAAAATGCCCACTTCGATTCTGCCAAAAATAGTATCGAAACTTGAATATAAAGTGACGTCGCCAACGGTAGATTCTCGGCCAGCAAATTTGAAAATAAGCGGAAAGGTATAACTAAATAACCCCCCTGAATGGTCTTCAATGACCGCTTCTTGTACCGTGTTACTCGTTCGTTGTGCTTTAATGCCAAACTCTGCGACAAAATTGCCGTTTTCCCCTCGTACTTGCACGCCCTCTACAATGGGCAGTTCAAGAAGGCCCTCGGCGATAGAGCGGGCTTGTTCGGTATTCAATTCCCACAATGCACGAGTTAGGCTAGATGAGAAGGTGTTTTTTAAGGTTTGTAATTCACCTTCAACATGATTTTTGGTACTTAAATATTCGGTAAATATTTGGCCTACAGTAACGATGACAGTAAGAATGAAGTAAACAGAAAGCACTCTGGTTAATAATTTTTTCGATAACCCAGTTTTAATGGCCTTCATTGATAAAACTGCTCCGATGTTAAAATATCCGTTTACGCTATAGCCAAGAATATGCATAAAAGAATGAATAAACAAGCAGGTGAATTTAAACTTTAGCTTATGTACCAATAAACAAGTTGACACATAAATGTAATCGTTTTAATAAAAGTGTCATAGAGCACATGAATAATAGCGGCGATTTGTGATGAGCAGGAAAACAACAATGTCTCGAACAGTTTTGGTGGTTGAGGACGAAGCGCCCATCCGTGAAATGCTTAAATTTGTGCTTGAGCAATCAGGCTTCAATATTATTGAAGCTGAAGATTTCGATATTGCACAAGAAAAAATTTGTGAGCCTTACCCAGATTTAATTCTACTCGATTGGATGCTACCTGGCGGCAGCGGTGTGCAATTGGCAAAGGGCCTAAAGCAACATGAGTTTACTCGTGATATCCCCGTTATTATGCTTACCGCACGAGGTGAGGAAGAAGATAAAATTCGTGGATTAGATGCAGGGGCTGATGATTACGTTACCAAGCCGTTTTCACCTAAAGAACTCATTGCGCGAATTAAAGCCGTGATGCGTCGTGTTACGCCTACGTCTAATGAAGAACCAATCGAATTTAACGGGCTCAAGTTAGAACCTGTTTCTCATCGTGTAATGGCTAACGATGAACCTCTAGATATGGGGCCCACGGAATTTAAGCTGTTACACTTCTTTATGACGCACCCAGAACGTGTATATAGCCGTGAGTTGTTGCTCGACAATGTTTGGGGAACAAATGTGTATGTTGAAGATCGCACCGTTGACGTACATATAAGACGCCTACGCAAAGCTATCTCTCGTCATGGTCATGATGCTATGATTCAGACAGTGCGTGGAGCCGGTTATCGGTTTTCTACCAAATTATAGTCGGTTAGGTTTTGTTATTTTGGTTTAGGGGCGCAAGCGCCTAAACCTGCAATTGTTTTCTCCTCTTTAGGCCTATTTTTATTATGTATTACCCATTCTCCTGGTTGAGAAGCTCTCTTCGATTAGTTTTATACCTGTTGGTATTCGCGCTAATCGGGTGGTACATCGATGATATGCTTTTAGCCATCGCAATAGGCGCGACACTACTACTGCTGTTTAATTATTGGCACTTATATAAATTAAATCGTTGGCTGTGGCACAGTCGAAAAATGTCTCCGCCTATGGTGAAAGGGGTGTGGGAGCATATTTATGAAGGTATTTATTATCTTCAACGCCGAAACAGAAATAAACGTAAAGAACTCGGGGAACTGGTAAAGCGCTTTAGAGAAGGGTCGGAAGCCCTGCCTGATGCTGCAGTTGTGGTGGATTCTAAAGCTTGCATTATTTGGTGCAACCGTTTGGCACGTCTCGACCTAGGCTTAAAGTGGCCGCAAGACGCAGGCAGGCGATTAGATAACTTGCTACGTCATCCTGAGTTTATCCAGTATTTTCATGCTGGTAACTTTAAATATCCAATAGAAGTGCCGTCACCCACCAATCCGAACAAAACCTTTGAATACCGCATAATGCCCTATGGCGAAGAACACTTATTGTTAATTGCCAGGGATATCACTCGGGTGTCGCAGCTCGAAGAAATGCGTAAAGACTTCGTGGCCAATGTGTCTCACGAATTACGTACACCGCTTACTGTGATAAACGGTTATTTAGAAATAATACCGATGGACGAAGACGCTGATCCTTTTATGCAAAAAGCCATGAAAGAGATGACTGCGCAAACCCACCGTATGCAAAACCTTATTGAGGATTTGCTTGTACTTTCTCGTATTGAAGCAAGCTCTGAACGTATTTATGAAAATGTAGTGAACATGCCTGCGGTGTTAAAGCAGATAGAGCTAGAAGCCAACACCCTCAATAAAGAAAAGCAGCATACTATCCGGTTTCATGTTGCACCAGATTTACAAGTTTATGGCGTTGAAACCGAGATACGCAGTGCCTGTTCAAACCTAGTATTCAATGCGGTGCATTATACGCCTGCAAAAGGCGAAATAAACGTACATTGGCAAAGTACGCCGCAAGGTGCTCGCTTCTCCGTAGTTGATAACGGCGAAGGCATTGAGCCTGGGCATCTCAACCGACTAACAGAACGTTTTTACCGCGTCGATAAGGCAAGATCGCGAAAAACCGGCGGTTCAGGTTTGGGGCTTTCTATTGTAAAACATGTATTAAGCCATCATAATTCTCGTCTAGAAATTACCAGTACGGTGGGCGAGGGCAGTCAGTTTTCCTTCGTATTAGATAAAGAGCTCATTGCGGAGCAAGAGTAAATGTGGTCAAGGCGTGTTACATCTTTATTGTGTTTTTTTTCGTTCTTCTGTGTCTCTCATATCGCGTTATCCGCCCCTGAAAATAGGCCTATTGATGTCCCTGAGTATGAACGCCAACCCGGGGTCGCTGGAAAAATCACCTCTGTAGGTTCAGATACTCTCGCCAACTTAATGACGTTTTGGTCTCAAGAGTTTAAAGCGCTTTATCCGCAAGTTGGATTTCAAATTCAAGCATCCGGTTCGTCTACTGCTCCCCCAGCCCTAATTGAGGGGACGGCGACCATTGGCCCAATGAGCCGTGAATTAAAACCCAGTGAAGTAAGAGATTTTGTGCGTAAACATGGGTATCCGCCAGTGGTGCTGAAAGTGGCTATGGATGCCATAGCGATTTTTGTAGAGAGACGAAATCCGCTGGAAGGGCTAACATTAAAGCAAGTTGATGCGATTTTTTCTGAAACCCAATACTGTGGTGGGAATGGCAATATCGAGCGTTGGTCACAATTGGGCTTAACGGCCCCAGAATTTCAGGGCCCTATACGCTTATATGGTCGTAATTCCGTATCTGGAACCTATGGGTTATTCAAAGTTATCGCCTTGTGTGATGGCGACTTCAGCAACACGGTTAACGAACAACCCGGTTCTGCGTCAGTTGTGCTCTCTGTTGCATCTGGTGAAGGTGCCATGGGATACGCTGCTTATGGATATAAAACAGCGGGCGTAAGGGCTTTGCCCTTGGGGGAAACCATGGATACGCTCACGCCCTTAAGTATCGATACAGTGAGAAGCGAGTCATACCCTTTTGCTCGCTTTCTTTATCTGGTAGTGAATAAAAAACCGGGTGAACCTCTGCCCACGTTAGAGCGGGAATTTCTGCGCTATGTATTGTCTAGACAAGGGCAGCAGCAGGTGGTGAGAGATGGCTATTTTCCTATTCGTGAAGATGTCCTTGTGCGTCAGCGACGAATTTTAGAGTGACATCAGGTTATGAGTAACGTCGCGCCAGAATGGAAAAGTTGGGTGGTTAAGTGCTTACTTAGCGGTCAAAACACCGTGTCTATTGCGCAAACACTTTACGAAAATGGTTTTGTTCCTTCCGTTATTCGCACACTTTTAGGCAGTAACCTACCCCCGAATATTGCCTTTTCACACGAGAGTGAATTTTATCGCGCCCTTGCAAACGCAGCAATAATCAACAACCCAAACGCTGAAAAATTGGTTTCTGACGATAGAATACAGTTATATGCCATTGACGGCTTTTTAACGAAAGAGGAATGTGAGGGTGTTATTCAGCTATCAAAAGACAAGCTAGCGCCGTCAAAACTCGCAGGCGCTGCGTCTTCCGACAATATTCGTACCTCGTCTACCTGTGAACTCGCATTTTTGAATAACCCTTTAGTGGAGGCAATTAATACTAAGATTGTTGACGCCCTGCAGTTAGGGGTAGGTGAGAAAGAGGTTATTCAAGCGCAGCATTATAACGTGGGGGAATATTACAAACCACATTATGACTTTTTCCCCCCAGGCACGCCGCAGTATAAAGCCCATTGTGCTGCACGAGGGCAAAGAAGTTGGACCTGTATGATTTACCTGAACGAAGATTGTGACGGGGGGCATACTCGATTTACTAAGTTGAAACTCGCAATCAAACCCAAAATCGGCAAGGCACTATTTTGGAATAACCTCTTGTACGATGGGCAACCAAATCTTAATAGTATTCATTTCGCTGAGCCTGTCACAGACGGTAATAAAACTGTCATAACCAAGTGGTTTCGTACAAAAAACTAACGGCGAGGGACATGCTTTTTCAATAACATACTGAAGTTGATTGAGAAATTCTTTCTCGATCATTGGGTTAGCTTAAATTCCAAAAAGTTCCAATAAAATTCCAAAGATTTTCCTTTTGTAACAAAAATGTCACCCATGTCATTTACTCTCTACGAAACCTAAAAATCCATACTACTAGAACCTTGGAGAATTTAATGGAATTTCGTAATGTATTTAAGGTAAGTGCAATCACGACTGCACTTATTCTTGCAGGCTGCGGCGGCGATATCGTTATTAACGAAGGTGATGAAGTTGTAACAACTCCAACTACACCAACAACTCCCACTACACCAACTACGCCTACCACCCCTGACGTGGATACTCCTTTCTCACTAGGGTTTGCAACAGATGCTTCTAGTGAATTCTCTGCTATTACAGATAAGCCAGTTTATCGCCTAGATAGCGACCTTGTTATTACTCAGGAAATGACACTGACCAATGATGCGCACTGGATCATTAAAGGCCGTACCGCAGTAGGTAACGATAACTCAGATTCCACAGTACTTTATATTGAAGAAGGTACTACGGTTATCGGTGAAGACGGTGACGATTTCTTAGTAGTTCGTCGTGGTTCTCAAATTGAAGCAACCGGTACGGCTTCAGACCCCATCGTTATGACCTCTATCCAAGACGTAACTGGTGAAGAAACCTCTATTGGACAATGGGGTGGTGTGGTTCTTTTAGGTAATGCACCTACCAACTTATGTAACACAGGTGATGACGCTGAAACGTCAGACGACGAACTAGCTAACTGTGGTGTGTCTGCAGAAGGTGATGCAGGCCTTTACGGCGGTAACGACCCAGAAGACAATTCAGGTATTCTTGAATATGTTGTGGTTAAACACGCTGGTAAAGCACTGGCTTCTGGCGACGAGCTAAACGGTATTTCATTCGCAGGTATCGGTTCAGGGACAACGGTAAACTACATTCAAGTTCACCAAAACCTTGATGACGGTATCGAATTTTTCGGCGGTACGGTAAGCGTAAGTAACGTTGTACTTACTGATATCGGTGATGACTCTTTAGATTGGTCATTCGGTTGGACAGGTAGCGCAACAAACGTCTATATCCAGCAATCAGCAGACGGCGGTGACAACGCGATTGAAGCAGATAACAATGAAGATAACCCTTCTTGGTTACCGCTTACTAAGCCGACTGTTTCAAACGTTACTATCGTCAGTGCTGATGGCACAAATGGTGTTCGTCTGCGTAACGGTACTGCGGGCGTGCTATCAAATGTATTAGTGACGGGTTCTGCAACCGCGTCAAATTGCTTGCGTGTTAATGGCGATGAGTCTATCGCTAATGCTGAGTCTGGCGAACTAACCATTACTGATTCCATTGTGGCTTGTGAAACGCCGGCCAACAACTTTGGCTCAGACACAATCGACGGTGGCACTACCCAAGCGTGGTTTGAAGGCCAAGAAGGCAACAGCGTATTAACGCCTGCTGATTTAATGCTTGAAGACAACGGTTACTTCCCAACGTCTTCATCGCCTGTTGCGCTTAGCGGTAGCGGCTATATCGGTGCATTCGACCCTAATGGTGAGGACTGGACTTCTGGCTGGACTGTGGGTGTAAACGGCGGTTTCCCTAGTGATGTTCAAAATGCATTTGAACAAGGCTTAGCAACTGACGTATCTAGCGACTTCCCAGAGCTAACAGATAAGCCGGTATACGCACTTGGTGATGACACAACGTTCACTTCTGACGTAACCCTTACAAACGACGCTTACTGGCTAATCAAAGGTCGTACTGCGGTGGGTGAAGATAACGACAGCAGTGCAACGCTTTACATTGAACAGGGCACAACAGTATTCGGTGAAGAGGGTGATGATTTCTTAGTGGTTCGTCGTGGCTCAATGATTGAAGCAAGCGGCACAGCTTCTGCGCCAATTACTTTCACTTCAGTTCAAGACCTAACGGGTGATGAAACCTCGATTGGTCAATGGGGTGGTATTGTTCTTCTTGGTAATGCGCCTACTAACCTGTGTAACACAGGTGATGACGCTGACACATCAGATGCTGAGCTAGCAAGCTGTGGTGTTGCTGCTGAAGGTGATGCAGGTCTCTATGGCGGTGCCGATTCAGAAGATAACTCAGGTACGCTTCGCTATGTTGTCGTTAAGCACGCAGGTCGCGCATTAGCGGCTGGTGACGAACTTAACGGTATCTCATTTGCGGGTATCGGTTCAGGCACTAAAGTGGAATATATCCAAGTTCACCAAAACCTGGACGATGGTGTTGAGTTCTTCGGTGGTACGGTAAGCGTACGTAACATTGTACTAACTGACATTGGTGATGACTCACTAGATTGGTCTTTCGGTTGGACAGGTAATGCACAAAACGTGTACATCCAACAGTCTGCCGCGGGTGGCGATAACGCTATCGAAGCCGACAACAATGAAGACAACCCAGCATGGACGCCGTTGACGACGCCTATTATTTCTAACGTGACTATCGTGGGCGCAGACGGCACAAACGGTGTTCGTTTACGTAACGGAACGGCAGGCGCACTTTACAATGTGGTGGTGACGGCTGGTGAAGGTTACTCTAACTGCTTACGTGTAAACGGTGACGAGTCAATTGCAAACGCTGAAGCAGGTACGCTTACCGTTGAAAATTCAATTGTTGCTTGTGAAGAAGATGCAAACTTCGGTTCTGACACCATTAACGGTGGCACTACGCAAGCATGGTTTGAAGGTCAAGATGGCAACAGCGTATTAACAGCTGATGCACTAATGCTTTCAACTGACGGTTTCACACCACGCTCTGGTTCACCACTACTGGGTGCTGGCGCGGATGCCTCTGAAGTGAATGACTTCTTCGCTGCAACAGATTACATAGGTGCATTCGATGGCGACAACAACTGGATGGACGGATGGACTGTCGCGGTTAATGATTCTATTCCTTCAGATGTAACAAGTGCATTTGAGCAAGGTCTTGCAACAGACGTATCTGCTAACTTTGCGTCTATTACTGATAAGCCAGTTTACCAACTCGCTGCTGACACGGTATTTACTACTGATGTATCGTTAACCAACGACGCACACTGGGTACTTAAAGGCCGCACTGCAGTCGGTGAAGACAACGCAGATAGCGCCACCCTTTATATACAACGTGGTACTACCGTATTCGGTGAAGACGGTGACGATTTCTTAGTGGTTCGTCGCGGCTCTAAAATTGAAGCTTCAGGTACAGCGACACTACCTATTGTTTTCACTTCGTCTGAAGATATGACGGGTGGCGAAACCGATATCGGTCAGTGGGGTGGTTTGGTTATTTTAGGTAATGCACCGACTAACCTATGTAACACAGGTGATGACGCAGATACGTCAGATGCTGAGCTAGCCAGCTGTGGTGTGGCCGCTGAAGGTGACGCAGGCCTCTATGGCGGTGCTGATTCTGAAGACAGTTCAGGTACTCTTCGTTATGTCGTGGTTAAGCACGCTGGTAAAGCGCTTGCGGCAGGTGATGAACTTAACGGTATTTCATTCGCAGGTGTAGGTAGCGGTACTGAAGTTGACTTTATCCAAGTTCACCAAAACCTAGATGACGGTGTTGAGTTCTTCGGTGGCACAGTGAGCGTAAGCCACTTGGTACTGACTGCCATTGGTGATGACTCACTAGATTGGTCTTTCGGTTGGACGGGTAACGCACAGTACGTGGTTATCAAGCAATCAGCTGACGGTGGCGACAATGCCTTCGAAGCAGATAACAACGAAGACAACCCATCTTGGACGCCACTGACTACACCAACAGTATCGAACGTGACTATCATCGGTGCTGATGGCACAAACGGCGTACGTCTACGTAACGGTACAGCAGGTACAATTAAAAACTTGGTGGTTACTGGTGGCGCAGATTACAGCAACTGTCTACGTGTGAACGGTGACGAATCAATTGCCAATGCTGATGCAGGTGAACTGACTGTGACACATTCAACGGTTGCATGTAGCTCTGACAGCGCATTTGGTTCTGATACCATCGGCACTGACACTACTGAAGCATGGTTCTTAGCCCAGGACGGTAACAGTGTATTAGCTGACACCGCAGCGCTAAGCCTAGATTCAACAGGCTATGTGCCTGGTAGCGATTCAGCACTATTAGGCTCAGGTTTCGATGCATCAACATTGGATAGCTTCTTTGATAGCACTGATTTCCAAGGCGCATTCGATGGTGAGTCTGACTGGACACTGGGTTGGGTAACAGTTGGTCTTGAAGACTAATTTGCCTTAACGAGTAACGTGGAAGCTAAGACGTGAATGCGTCTTAGCTTTTGTGTTGAAAGTGGCATACCCGATTACAGTTCCTCAGGAGTTTCCAAAATGAAAAATAAACAAACGTCAGCGTTTAAAGTCGGTGGACTGTCGTTGGCAATCGCGTCCATTCTTGGCGCAAGCGCACTTCCATTTTCGGCAATAGCACAAGAATCTGAAGATGAAGTTATCGAAGAAGTTGTTGCCACAGGAACGCGACTAAAAGGCACAGCAACAGCCGTTCTTCAGGAGCGACAAAACCAAGCCTTCGTTGCAGATATTCTAGGTGCGGAACAAATTTCTCGTACTGGTGACAGCGATGCAGCCGCTGCGCTTCGTCGTGTGACTGGTTTGACGTTAGTCGATGGTAAATTCATCTACGTACGTGGTTTGGGTGAGCGTTATTCAAGCACACAGCTAAACGGTATGACCGTTCCTAGTCCAGATCCTACGCGCTCAGTTGTTCCGCTGGATTTATTCCCATCCAGCATCATTGAAAGCTTAAATGTACAAAAGTCATTTTCACCGAATATGCCTGGCCACTTCGGTGGTGGTAACGTGAATATCCGGACTAAAACTATTCCATCAGAATTTACCTTCCAGTTATCTGGTGGTACAGGGTGGAATACGGAAAATAGTAATGATGGCTATTTCTACTCAGGCGGTGGTGATGATTGGACCGGTCGTGATGACGGTACACGGGGCTTGCCTTCTATCATTTCTTCTGCCTTAGCAGAAAGTGGTTCTGAAGGATTTGAAGGGGACTCTTCACGTACGCTAGCAGAAACCCAAGATATCCTAAACGCGTTTAACTGGGATATTGGCCCAGATGAAAAGTCTGTAGATCCAGACTTCAACATAGGCGCGACATTAGGTAATAACTACGTTTTTGACAACGAGAGCGTACTGGGTTTCCTAGCAACAATTGCCTATAGTAACCAATGGCGTGTGACGGAAGAGCAATTGGGCAACGATATTGGTGGTGGTCAGGAAAACCCGAGATTCACTAAATATCGTGACATGACTTCAACAGAACAAACCGTGACGTGGAGCGGAATGTTCAATATGGGTTACGAGTACAACAGTAACCACAAAATCGAATTGGTCAATATGATCCTCCATGACATGCGTGATCGTTTGCGTGATGGTTCATATTATGATGACAGTGAAACGGTAGATGGCGTTGAAGAATTCCGTCGTTTAGACATTATCTTCGAAGAACGTGAAATGGTGTCGTCACAGTTAAAGGGAACGCACAACTTTCTCCAGTTAGGAAACGGTGTGTTTTTTGATTGGTACGCAGGCACGAGCCGTGCATCACGTCAAGCGCCAGACATCTTAGAAGTGACATTCCAACAGTTTTACGATGACAGTGGCGCTTTAGAGCTAGAGCGTTTAGATGATACGCCAGGGACCAACATTAACCGTCAATACCAGATGCTAGACGATGCCTCTGATACTTACGGCTTCAACGTGTCAACGCCATTTTTTGGTAAAGGTTACGACATTGAAGTAAAAGCGGGTTTCGATTATTTCGAAAAGACCCGTGACGGAAACAACATCGATTTAGCCATCAGAAACTTTGCCATTGACGATGACTTGAAAGCAGGTTCGCGCATTGATGAGATCTTCACTGAAGACAACATCTACAATCCGGATTTCTATGTAAGCTCTACAGGTAGTTCACTGTTCCAGGACAATACTGGTGAAGGTGATAAGTATTCTGCAGCGAGCAAGCTTACAGCGGGATATTTCATGGTTGATGCCTTCTTTAATCAGAAGTTCCGCGTGAGTGGTGGTGCTCGTTGGGAAGAATTCCAGCAAGTGTCTATTCCTTACGTAGAACATTCAAACGAGTTTGCAGATACTATTGAAGAGATTGCGGACACGATTTACGCTGAAGACGATATTCTTCCATCGTTGGCATTCACCTATATTCCTAGCGAAGAAATACAGTATCGCTTGAATATAAGCCAGACCGTAATTCGTCCTGATTTACGTGATATTAGCTCAACATTCTTTATCGACCCATTAACGGAATTCTTAGTTCGTGGTTCACCCTCTTTGGTTGAAACTGAACTAACTAATGTGGATTTTCGTTGGGAATGGTACATGTCTCAAGGCAACAATATCTCTGTAGCGCTATTCTATAAAGATATGGAAAATCCTATTGAGATGGTGCAATTCGATGGCGGTGAAGGTGTTCCTCAGCTGCTTACCGCGAATGGTGAAGAAGGCGAGCTATACGGTATCGAGTTTGAATTCTTGCATGATTTAAGCTTTGTGGATGATTCACTGTCTAACTTCTTTATCTCAGGCAACATGACGTTATCTGATTCAGAAGTGACCATTGGCAGCGACGACCAAGATTCGTTGTTCTCACAACAAGCTCGAGAGGCGTACGGCGGTACGATTACTGCGACAATCACTAACGATCAACGTCGATTAGTGGGCCACTCTGAATGGGTAGCAAATATTCAAATGGGTTGGGACTCTTCTAATGGCGAGCACTCAGCATCATTAGTTTATAACGCCTTTGGTGAGCGCATTATCGCGCCGGGTGTGCGTGGATTTGAAGACGGTATCGAGAATCCATTCCACTCATTGGATGTGGTATATACCTACTATCCAGATTTCAACACCACAGTAAAATTCAAGTTCCAGAACTTACTGGGTGAAGATAAAGAGATAGAGCAAGAGGGATTACTGCTTCGTCGAGAAACCGTTGGCACTACAATCAGTGCTAGCGTGCAGTACGACTTTTAATTCATCTTCAAGCCCAGCTATTTAGCTGGGCTTTTTCGTTAGTAACGCTTTATGACAGTTTCGTAATAAAACTGTCACAGAAAAACCCTATCCTACGCGCAGAAATTTATAGTCGGTTTAAATCGATTTCTTTTAACTTTAAAGGTTTGAATGTATGAAGCTTATCAATGCTTTGCTTGTTGCAGGTACGCTAGCGGCGGCACCAGCACTGGCACAAGACGATGAAGTCTTAAAACCCGTTGTCGATGAGGCAGCGAAAATAAACGAATCAGCGGCGAAGTCGCAAGAGAAGATCAATAGCATCACTGATCAAATCGATAGCAAACTTCAGCAGTTCAAAACATTGATGAAAGAAATCGAAGGCCTTGAGGTTTATAACACTCAGCTTCGTAAGCAGATCAATAGCCAAGAACAAGAAATGGCAGATCTTAACGCTGCCATTGATGAAGTGTCTGTTGTTGAGCGTCAAATTACGCCGTTAATGATTCGTATGATTGACGGTCTAGAACAGTTTATTGCGCTAGACGTACCTTTCTTACCTGAAGAGCGTGCCAATCGTGTAGCCGACCTTAAGGCTATGATGGACCGCGCAGATGTGGCCGCGTCCGAAAAGTTCCGCCGCGTTATGGAAGCGTATCAAGTTGAAATGGACTACGGTCGCACTATGGAAGCATACAGCGGTATTCACTCCATCGACGGCAAAGAGCGTGATGTTGAATTTTTACGCCTTGGTCGTACAGCGCTTATCTATCAAACCCGTGATGCAAGTTCTCAAGGTGTGTGGAACAAGCAAACTCGTCAGTGGGAAGAACTAGACAGTGGCTACCGTACACAAATAACGAAAGGTCTGCGCATGGCGAAGAAGCAACTTGCCCCAGACTTACTAATGCTGCCAGTTGCAATTACAGACTAAGAGGTTGATGAGAATGTTTAATACAGTAAAACGTATCGCTGTTGGTCTAGCAGCCCTTAGTATCAGCGTAGGTGCTTTTGCCCAAAGTGACCGTGCCATGGACTTAGACGCGCTTCTTAAGCAGTTAGAAGAAGGTCAATTTGCCCAGTCACAGCAAAACAAACAACGTGAGCAAGATTTTATTGCCCAACGCGCTGAGCAAGACCGTATTTTGCGTGAAACACGCGCTCAACGTGACCAAATGCTTAAGCAATCTGAGCAGCTTGAAACTCAGTTTGAAGAAAATGAATTTAAGCTGGCTGATTTGAACGGTGCTCTTGATACTCGTTTAGGTTCATTGAAAGAACTGTTCGGTGTACTACAGCAAATTGCTGGCGACACCAAAAATAAATTTTATAACTCTGTTGTTTCAGCGCAAATCCCAGGTCGCGCAGACTTCTTAGATCAAATGGCACAAGACATGGGTTCAAGCTCGAAGCTTGCGTCTATTGAAGAAATTGAGCGCGTGTGGTTTGAAATGCAGCGTGAAATGACTGAATCAGGCAAGGTGACTAAATTCACAACTGACGTAGTTGAAGCCGGTGGTGAGAAGGTGAACAAAGAAGTGGTTCGCGTAGGTCCTTTTGCTCTGGTTTCTGACGGTAAATACCTAGAATATAATGGAGTAACAGGTACAGTCTCTGAGCTTATTCGTCAGCCTGCTGACCGTTATAACGACTCAGCTGCAGAACTTCAGGCATCGAGTGGCGACCTAGTGCAATTTGGTATCGACCCAACAGGTGGTTCAATCCTTGGCCTTCTTGTTCAGGCACCTAACTTACAAGAGCGTGTAGAGCAAGGTGGTGTGGTTGGTTACATCATTCTTATCGTTGGTGCGTTTGGTTTACTGCTTGCGCTAGAACGCTTAGTGACGCTTTCTATTACACGAATGAAAGTTAACAGCCAGCTTAAGAGCACTGAAGTAAAAACAAATAATCCACTAGGTCGAGTGCTTAAAGTACGTGATGAGCATCCCAATGCCGACGTTGAAGCATTAGAACTTCACTTAACCGAAGCAATTCTAGGTGAAGTACCTAAGCTTAGCCGAAACCTCACTATCATTAAGATTATCTCAGTGGTCGCACCGCTGATGGGTCTACTTGGTACGGTAACCGGTATGATTAACACCTTCCAAGCCATCACCTTGTTCGGTACAGGCGACCCGAAACTAATGGCTGGTGGTATTTCAACGGCACTTGTCACAACAGTACTCGGTCTTGTTGTAGCGATTCCAATGACACTGCTATATGCAATGCTTAACACACGTTCAAAGAACATTGTGTACATCCTACAAGAACAAGCGTCTGGCGTTATTGCAGAGCGCGCTGAGCGAGGCTAATCATGATCGAGTTTCTAGAAGCAATTCGCGATTTCACAGAAACAGGTGGCCAGGTTCTCCTGGTCATCGGTCTGCTGATATTCGTTATGTGGCTTTTAATCCTCGAGCGTGCCATGTATCTGATGGTTTGGCATAAAAAAGCAAAAAGTGAAGCGGTGGCAAGCTGGACAGCACGTTCAGACCGCTCTTCATGGTTTGCTAAGCAAGTCCGTCAGAAAACGATTTCACAGCTAACTATGCGTTTAAATGGAAGTATACCGATTATTCAGTCTTTGGTTGCACTTTGCCCTCTCCTTGGTTTGATGGGCACGGTAACCGGCATGATTGAAGTATTTGATGTAATGGCAATTGCGGGTTCAGGAAACGCGCGTTCTATGGCATCAGGTGTATCGAAAGCCACCATCCCCACTATGGCTGGAATGGTCGGCGCACTGTCAGGCGTATTTGCGGCCACATGGTTGAACCGTACAGTGAAGTCAGAACGCACGCATCTTGAGGATGCATTGGTTATTCAACGTTAATGCCACTGGGCATTAAGGTAAGGTATTTATTATGAAGCAGCACTTTCAAAACTTAGTCGATGAGGAAGAAGCAAACATCGACATGACGCCCATGCTGGACGTTGTATTTATCATGTTGATCTTCTTTATCGTGACTGCATCGTTTGTAAAAGAGGCGGGTATTGATGTTAACCGCCCAGAAGCGGCCACGGCTGTGAAGAAGGATCGCGCTAATATCCTTATCGCCATTTCAGACAAAGGTGAGATTTGGATCAACAAGCGTCGCATTGATGTTCGTGCAGTACAAGCGAACATTGAACGTCTTCACGCTGAAAACCCGCAAGGCACTGTTGTTATCCAGGCTGATAAAAAAGCCACAACAGAAACCCTTATTAAGGTAATGGATGCATCGCGCGCAGCCGGTGTTTACGATGTTTCGATTGCAGCTCAAGAGCCATAAATCATGCCACGATATATAATCGCATTTGTTATATCCCTTGCGATAACGTTGGGCCTGTTCTTCTTGATGCAGTCGCTGATCAAGATGGGTGGCAGCGCCTTAACGGAACCGCCAAAGGGAAGCGTGCTTGACTTTGTAAGGGTTAAGCAGGATGAGCAAGTAGAGAAAAAAGATCGCAAACCGAAAAAGCCACCTAAGCCTGAGCAGCCGCCACCTCAAATGCAGCAGCCACAGATGGACTCTCCAACGCCAAATGCGGAAGGTACGTCAATGGATTTTGGCGCTGACGTGGGCGACGATATTTCGTTAGAAGGCGGGTTAGCGCTTGAGTCGGGAGATGGCGAGTATCTACCTATTGTTAAAGTTGCCCCCGTGTATCCACGACGTGCACTACAACGTGGTATTGAGGGCTTTGTTATTGTTGAGTTTACGGTAACTAAGCAAGGCGCGGTGAGAGACCCTATAGTGGTAGAGGCCAACCCCCAAGGTATATTTGAGCAAGCGGCGATTGATGCTGCAATGAAGTTCAAATATAAGCCTCGCGTGGTAAACGGGGAAGCCACAGAAGTATCGGGTGTGCAAAACCGTATTACCTTCCAAATTGACGGGTAACAGAAGATGATGAAGAAACAGACGAATACGTTGCTTAGTGCACTGGCGTTTGCAATCGCATCAGCCACAGTTTCTGTGCCGAGTATGCTCATTGCCACCGATGTGCTAGCGCAAGAACAAAAAGCGAGTGAGAAAAAGACACGTCGCGTTCCTACGCTTCGTGGAAAGGTTTACGAGCAGTTAGCACGCGCGCAATCAGCAGCTGATGATGCTGGCAACGTTGAAGAAGCTATTGCTATATTAAACGAGGTAGAAGAAAAATCTGACTCGATGAATAGCTACGAAAAAGCCATGATGTATAACTTTTTCGGCTTCATTTACTACAACAACGAAGATTATGATAATGCCTTATCGTCATTCGCCAAAGTGGTAGAGCAGCAGCCTATTCCTGAAAAGTTTGAAATGACCACGCTTTTCAGTTTAGCGCAGCTTAACCTTATGCAAGGGAATTACGACGATACCATTAAGTATATCGAACGTTGGGAAGCGCTTAACCAAGGGCCTGTACCACCGAAAAATAAAGTCATCAAAGCACAAGCATACTATCAAAATAAGAAGTATGACTTAGCCGCTGACTGGATTACGCAGGCTATCGAAGATCACGAAGCTGAGGGTATGATCCCCGACGAAGGCTGGCTTATTCTTCAGCGCGCTGTTTTCTACGAACTCAAACAGCCTAAAAAGGTGAAAGACGTTCTTGTGAAAATGGTGAAACTGTTTGATGAGCCTAAATATTGGATCCAACTTGCCGGTATGTACGGCGAGTTAGGTGAAGAACGCAAACAGCTTGCCATCATGGAAACCGCTTATCAGCGTGGTTTTGTTGAGACGGCATCGGATATTTTTAATTTAGCTCAGCTTTACTACTACCATCGTGCGCCTTACAAAGGGGCGAAGTTAATGGAGCAAGCCATGAATGATGGCATGCTTGAAAAGAACCTTCGTAACCTTAAATTCTTGGGGCAAAGTTGGTCTCTTGCAAAAGAACAGGACAAAGCGATTCCTGTTATGATGCAAGCGGCTGAGTTGTCTGAAGATGGCGAATTAGACGCTCAACTTGCGCAAATTCTTTTGAATGAAGCCCGCTTTGATGACGCCATTGCGGCGGCAGACAGAGCAGTAGAGAAAGGCGACTTGCGTAACCCAGGTTTGGTTTACTTGATTAAGGGCATGGCGCTGTATAATCAAAAGCAATATGCCTTAGCGCTTAATCAGTTGGCGGAAGCAGAAAAGCATCAGAAGAGCCGAGCCATGGCACAGCAGTGGAAGCAGTTTGTGCAAGGCGAGAAAGTGCAAGCTGAACGTATAGAAGCAGAACTTGGCGCAAGCTAGCGAATAAGCTTGAAAATAAATAGATGGAAAACCGCACTAGCTTGGCTATTGCGGTTTTTTTATTTGGCTAATTTTAAAGTCGCTGGCTAAAAGAAAGTGATAGAAAATCCAGTCCAGGGTTTGGCTTTTTGAAGCCCGCGTTTGAATAATGTAGGTATCTTAGTGATACTCGATACTCGTTGCTTTGCCCGAAGGTAGTAGAAAAGCCAATACGATCTTCAAATTGGTAATGTGTCGATACATCTTTACCGGCGAATTGCGTATCGTCTAAAAGTGAAACGCCTATGCCTAATTCCAATTCTATTGGTTTATTAAAAGCGGTGCCAATAGGTAATCTGACAATAGGCGAGAGCGCGATCACCACGTTAGAATCGTATTTATTTTCTTCCCCGTATTCCCAGAAATTCGCACTGGTTTCCATGGTCAATGTTAGGGGCCATGAAATATCTAAGGGTTGGTCAATATTGTACTGATACGCCAATTTAACCCCGTTAACTGACCCTTCACCTCGAATGAAGTCAATGGCGTAGCCATGGTTTGCGTATGCGGGTATGAGCGCGCTGATCAAAAGTAAAGTGATTAAAAGTGTGTTTTTCATGTGTGTTCCTCCACCGCCTATATAGGGGGGAGTCACAAATAACCCAATTCTAAATAGTGAATAGGATTATTCGAAAATTACGAAAAATTATATTCGACTATCTTATGCGTTTTCGCGGTTAGAGGGGGGAGCAGAGGTGTGGAGAAATTCATCGATACTGGGCATCTCTTTCTTTTTCTCTAGCGCGTTCCAATATGCCTTTGTGTCGAGTATTTGCGCCTTAATGGACAAAAAACACGCCACTAGACTAGGGTCGAAGTGCTTCCCTGATTCACTTTCAATAAAGTTAAATGCGTCTTCATCTGACCACGCTTTTTTATAGGGGCGATTCATGGTGAGCGCATCGAAAACATCAGCAATAGCGACAATTCTTGCACTCTCTGGGATATCGGTTTCTTTTAGCCCTTGAGGGTATCCAGTGCCGTTCCACTTTTCATGGTGGCAATGTGAAATTTCCGAAGCAAGCCTAAAGAGTGGGGTATCGGATTGCGATAATATTTGATGACCAATGACAGCGTGGGTGCGCATTATCGACATTTCTTTTTCATCTAATCGTCGAGGTGCTTTCAATATGCTATCAGGTATACCTATCTTGCCGGTATCGTGCATAGGGGCCGCTTGCGCAAGCAATAACGCCTGTTCGACAGACCACCCGAAAGCCATGGCCAATTTCAATGAATACGCCGCCATTCGCCAAATATGGTGGCCTGTATCAGTATCGTTGTAGTGTCCAGCTGCGGCTAACATGCTAATTGCACTTTGCTGGCTTTTTTGTAACTCTGCGGTGCGCTTTTTCACCTCTAACTCGGTCATTTTCATTTGATGAGCGAGGGTAATATGTGTTTTAACTCGTGCGAGTACCAGCGGTGGGGAAATGGGCTTGGTAATATAATCAACCGCGCCTAACTCAAACCCTTTTTCTTCGTCCTCTCCTTGCCCCAATGCGGTAACGAAAATAACCGGAATATTATTTAAAGCGGGATTAGATTTTAATGCTTTGATGACGTCAAACCCGCTGAGTCCGGGCATCATAATGTCGAGTAGAATAAGGTCGGGCACATATTGTTGTGCAATTTTCAGCGCCAACGCACCAGAAGGCGCTACCTTTACTTTATAGTGCGGTGACAGTACGCCCAAAAGTATATCGATATTGGCTGGTTCATCGTCAACCACAAGGATATTAAAGGCGCTTGATTTATTGATTAACTCACTCGTCATTGGTTAGCGATTCCTTCAAGCTGACTAGTTCTTGCACTGCGCTATCATAGTCGTAGGTGCTGGCGGTTTGGCGAGCACGGTCTAATCGATGTAAATATTCTCTCGGGGCTGCGCGATAAAGATTGTCTAATAATGCTAATGCTTCTGCATCATACGCGGTTAAGCTATCGATGGCCTTTATCAATTGGTTTAAGGGAAACTTGGTATGTGTTGAGTTCTCTGGCTTGAAGGCAAGATTGATAGTATGGGCAATCAGTTTGAGGGTAATATCTATGGCAAATGAAACATCAGATATCCCTTTGATATCGCCAGCTTTTACAGCATTCAGCTTGGTTAGGCTGTGGCAAAGTGTGGTGGCACCTATTGCCGATGCATCTGTTTCTAGTTGACGCAATTTAGTACTAATATCAGCACTATTGCTAATGGCATTAATCAGTTGCGTGAGGGTGTTCGCATTACTATAGCGAACGTAAAACTGGTGTAGCGATTGAAGAAAAGTGTCATCGGTTGGCACCACGTTTAATGTTTTGTAACCGCGATGAATATGAATATCTATTGTGTGTAGTATTTCTTCAGCGCTGGCGGGTTTTAGCAAGTGAGCGCACATCCCCGCGCTAATGGCTCTTTTAATGTTAACTTGAGTTGCATCTGCGCTAATACCAATAATAGGTGTTTGCCATGCTAATTCACTGGTCAGTTTTTCTGCCACATCGAAGCCGCTTATTCCGGGTAGTAAGCAATCTAACAATAGCGCGTCGAATGGTTGCTTTTTGCAGGCGGCCAGTGCTTGTTCTCCATCCGCCACTGTGGTGACTTCAATGCCTGAGTCCAATAAAATCTGTTGGGCAATTTCAAGGCTGATACTGTCGTCATCCACAAGCAAAATGTGTTTATTGCGCAAGCGTTTATGACGCCATTTTTTACTTTCTAGGCCAGTAACTTGCGTTTTCGCTGTTATGTTTGCGTTAGGCACTAGCGCAGCCAGTAAGGTATGTTCAGTAAAGGGCAGCTCGATGATGTGCAGTTTATCGCATGAGGCTTCTCCAATTCTGCGTACAGCCTCATCGGTGTTTAAAGGCGTAACAATAGCCGCGAGGTTAAGGGAGTTGAATGCACCTGCATGTAGTTGCTCGTAAAACGTATCCCAGTCAGAAGGGGTATCTGATAGGGCTATCAGTGTTTTTGCGGAAAATGTGGGTAGGGGCGCTTCCTCCCACTTATGATGGGTGAAACCTATATGTAGGCGTGAAAAAGTATGACCCAAAACATCACAAACACTGTGCATGTCTTCGTTTAGCGAGACACATAAAAGTGGATCAGACGTAATAGACACTGCCTCTTCAGGCCGTCCTTCACGATGAATCAGTGCCGGTAGCGTAAATGAAAAGGCGCTTCCCTCGCCACTGGTGCTGACAAGGTTTAGCTTTCCATCCATTCTTTCTACAAGTCTCTTACAGATAGATAATCCTAGCCCCGTTCCCCCATACTTCCGGGAAATAGATGGGTCAGCTTGCACAAACGCATTGAACAGTTTTTCTTTGTGTTCATCGCTAATGCCAATACCCGTGTCAGACACACAAAAGGTCATTCCGTTGTCTTTTTCTTTTACAAAGAGTTTAACAAACCCCTTGTCTGTAAATTTAAGTGCATTGCCTATAAGGTTGACCAATACCTGATAAATTTTGTTTTTATCGCCGATGCAAGGCGTTGCAAGACTAAGGCGAATATCAAAAATAAGCTTTAGTCGTTTTTGTCTGGCTTTGTGTTGAAAAATCTGCGCTAGCTTTTCGATAATTTGGTGAAGTGTGAAGGGCTCATGGGTGAGGGTGATTTCTTCATTTTCTACCTTGGAAAAGTCTAAAATATTGTTGATTAAGCTCAACAAGGATGTGGCACTTCCCTGAACTTTTTCTAAATAATTTTGTTTCTGCTCCTGGGACTCTGTTTCTAGTGCCAAGTGGCTTAGGCCAATAATGGCGTTCATCGGCGTTCTAATTTCATGGCTCATGGTGGCGAGAAAGTCGCTTTTTGCATTGCTCACCTTTTTAGCGTCTTCATACACTCGCTTTAAGCGATTTTCCGCACGCTTTCTATCGCTAATGTCTTTAAATACCCCCACATGCCCCTCAATGTCACCGTGATTATTTTTCAGTGGCACCGCGACAATTGAAATAGGGAATAGACGCCCCTGTTTATCGGTAAAATAATCGCCATCAGAGCTGTAAGGTTGCCCCTGTCGAATAGAGAGGTTGACGGGGCATGCCTCTCGTTTAAGTAGTGAGCCATCTTCTTTTTGGTAATGCACAGCATCGTGAAAGCGGTGAGAGGCCAGTTCGTCGAGAGACCAGCCTAATAGACGAGAAGCTTCTGGATTTAAAAACTGGGTTTTCCCGTTGGCATCAACCGCGTAAACGCCTTCACCGATACTGTTGGTAATACTTTGATAAAACCGTTTCTTCGCAGCAGACTTTTGTTCAAGTCGCTTATGTTCTGTTATGTCTGTGCAAATAAAAACAATTTTGTTTACCCGCCCCGCGGGGCTAAAAATGGGCACAGAGGTAGAAGAGACATACCACGCCTCCCCCGCTTTTGAGCGACTGTGTAATTCACCGTGCCAAACCTCCCCAGAAAAAGCGCCTTTCAATATTTCCTTTTGGCGTTCCTTTGTAATATTCCAAACATTGAAAATCTTAATATGGTTTCCAATGAGTTCTTCTCGGCTATAGCCTGAGAGAGCGCAGCATTTATCGTTGACCGTAAGAATAGTGCCGTCGACATTTACCGTTACCACAATGCCATGGTTGTCCATTGCTTCGCGTTGTACCAGCATTTCATTTTCAGTCCGTTCTCTATCAAGCACTAACTCAAGCACCCGATTCGAGAGTTCGTGGATATTGCTGATTTTTTCTTCAAGTACTGGCTTGCCTTGTTGCAAAAGAAGTCGGTTGATGGCGTTGCGTAGGGCTTCACTCACCTCTTGCTGATGCTCTAGCTGCTGTTTAATTTTTTGATTGGCATCGATTAACTCATCAGCACTTAAATTCAGGCTTCGTTCTCTGAGCTTTATTTCTGTTTCATGGCGGTGATAGGCGTCTTCAATATCGTCTACTAGGTGAAGCAGCCCGTGAATTAAGCGTTCATTTACTTGCGTTAGGTTTTCTTTCGTTTTTAGAAGATCGTATAACCACGCTTTGGGGTCTTGTTCACTCGATAGCGAAAACGCATTGCGGAACTGACTTTCTAAACGTTGTTTCACAAGTTGAGCTCTCTTAACAAGGTTAAATCTCGGTGCTGTCGCCATCGGTAATACTGGCGTATACGAAGGTTTCGTCTACATTATTGAAAATAGCGCAGATTATAAAAAGAAAGGCATACATTAGTTATAGTGCGGAAAGTGAATTGGAGCAAAAAAATCAGGTTATTCTTTGGTAGAAATAACCTGATTTAAAGTGGCGGTATGCTCTCAAGGTAGAGTGTACTACGCCGACCTCAGTTCTCTGCGAAGTATTTTGCCTACCGTCGACTTAGGGAGCTCCTCTAGTACGGTGATACGCTTAGGTATTTTGTAATTCGTTAAGTGAGTTTTACAATAGGCAATAACATCGTCGTTATCGACCGGCGTGCTTACCGTGATAAAGGCACACACTTTTTCCCCGGTTTTGTCATCAGGTTGCCCCACGACGGCCGCTTCCATAATATCCGGGTGAGAAGTCAGTACATCTTCAATTTCATTGGGGTACACGTTAAAGCCTGACACAATGATCATATCTTTGAGACGATCGACAATTTTTATGGCTCCAGAAGCTAAGCGAACACCGATGTCACCCGTTTTGAAATAGCCGTTTGGCGTCATCACTTTGGCTGTTTCGTCGTCTCTGTTCCAGTACCCCAGCATCACCTGTGGGCCTTTTACCGCGATTTGCCCCGACTCGCCTTCCTTTACAGGGTCATCATTCACATCCAGTAACGCCACATCCGTGTCTTGTAATGGCATACCGACGGTACCAATCTCTTCCTCGCCCGGTATATTAAATGACACAACGGGGGCGGTTTCCGACAAACCGTACCCTTCGGTTATCATATTGCCCGTCACGTCTTTCCAAATATTGACGGCGCCCTGTGTGAGTGCGGTGCCCCCGGACATAGTGAGGTGTAGGCGAGAAAAGTCTAATTTTGCAAATTCGGGGTGCCGACCTAAGCCAACAAATAATGTGTTGATGCCGGCAAAGGCAGTGATGGCGTGAGGTTTCATTGTGTGAATAAAACCATCAATATCTCTTGGGTTTGGAATAAGAAGTATTTGGCTGCCTTTGGAAAAAAGCGCCATCATGCATACGGTAAACGCATAAATATGATAAAGCGGCAGAGGGCACACAACAATTTCGTCACCCTCTTTGAACGAGCCGCCTAACCTATCGATCATTTGAATACAGTTACTTAAGACATTTTTATGGCTGAGTGCTGCGCCTTTTGATACGCCCGTGGTGCCGCCGGTGTATTGCAGCATGGCTAAATCATCGAGTTGTGTGGCCGCCCGCGTAAAGGGGGCTAGCGCTTCGCCTTTTTTGATAGCCTCACTTAACGATACTGTATCTTTAATGGTAGGGGCGCTCTTTGGGTCGATGAGTTCGGTGGCTGAGGTCGTTATCACGGTCCCAATACGCGTAACTTGTTTTATTGCATCAAACTTTGGATATAGGTCGCTTAAAATTACCAGCGCGACAGCACCGCTGTCAGTAAACTGATGCTTCATTTCCCTTTCTGTATGTAGCGGGTTGGTATTCACAACTACCAAGCCAGCTTTTAAAGCAGCATATACCGCAATGGGGTTTTGGATTAAGTTGGGCAACTGTATCGCAATTCTATCTCCAGCAGACAATTTTGCTTCATGCACAAAAAACCTGGCCAAGGCTGATGCTTTCTCGTCAATCTCTTTGAAAGTTAATGTTTGACCAAGCGCAGTATATGCCGGCTTGTCCGCATACTTTGTTAATACTGTTTCGATGTAATCCGCTAAACTTGTTACGCCCTCTGGGAAGGTAATCATATGCGTCATCCAATTGATTTCTAATGAATGTTACAGTAGCAAAACTTCAATTTTATTTACATACTAGTTACATTATAGCTAACTATTTATATGAATGATGGGTGAGAGCGAATGCCATCCCTCCCATAGCGCCAGCTAAGCATTGAAGGGCGAACCCTGTATATCCGCGCGCGCCCGCAATCAGGGTAACGTTAAGAATGGGGTACATGGCGATAAGCGCGGTAGCTAAGGCGGCGGCACCCGATAAGGCAAAGAGGCCAAGCAATAAAATAGGGCGTTCGTTTTGTTTATATGCCGAGCGAAGAGCAATTTTTTTCGCAAGTGGGCTGGTAATCACGAACCCAATAAGGAGTGCTATCGCAATGATGGCACCGTAGGTAGGCAACAGTCCCAGCACGTCTTTTACAACGGTGGAAAGCCAGATGGATGGTGTAATACGAATATCGAGCTGGGTTAAGCGATACAATACACTACTTGTATGAAATAGGCTGGCGAATAAATAGGTCGTTAGCCAAGCACACAGAAAACGAACGAGCAGATATTTCATAACAGTGCAGTGAATTAGGTTAACGTGCGTTTACCTTAGCAAACATTATTAGCTTATAGCTACAAGTACCTATTCAGCTTTAAAGGTGTTAACCGGCATAGAAGGAAACCGTCGATGTCTTTATGCTACTATTTAGCACAACTTTATCAATAATGGCGTGGTTACGTGATGCGAATTGTCGTGCTTTTTGCCGCTTTTCTATTTCTTTACTCTGTTAGTGTTGCACCGCAAGCTGAGGTAACAGAGCAACCGTTACCTTTTACGCAGTCTCTCGTGGTCGACAAGCTCGCATACCCGAAAGCAATATTGTCGTTACAAGATGGGCGTTGGGTTATTGCCCTAAGAGACGGTGAGCTTGTCTGTGTTGATACAGATTCAACAATAAAAACACACAAACTTACGCTTCCAGATCTTTATGCACAAGGGCAAGGTGGGCTGCTAGATATAGAGTTAAGCAGTGACTTTTTATCACGTGGACAAGTGCTAATGACCTACAGTAAAGGCACCAAAAGCAACAATGGAATAGCCGTGGTGAAGGGGAATTTGCATAAAGACTGTTCTATCTCTGCGCTTGAAACGGTATTTGCGGTGTCGGATGATAAGGATACACCGGTGCATTACGGGGGGAAATTACTGCCTCTTGCTGACAATGAGTGGTTGGTTACCATTGGCGATGGCTTCGATTATCGCGAAAAAGCCCAGGTCTTAACATCACAATTAGGAAAAGTGCTTAGATTCAACGAGGCGGGGCAGCCATCAGCAACGCCCCCGTTTCCGCAGGCACCTTATGTTTATTCCTACGGCCATAGGAACCCTCAAGGGATTATTTCATTACCTAGCGGGAAAATATTGTTGCATGAGCATGGCCCCGATGGCGGTGATGAGGTCAACGTGCTTAGGGCAGGCGCAAACTATGGTTGGCCTGTCGTTACCTTGGGTACCGACTATTCTGGGGCAAGTATCTCGCCCTTTAAACATTATAAGGGAATGGTGAATCCTATCGTCGACTGGACGCCTTCAATCGCGCCCTCTTCGATGGCTTACTATCACAGTGATAGCTTTGGCGCGTTAACCGGCAAAGTACTGGTCACCGCGCTTAAGGCAAAGGCGTTATATAGCTTGGATCTCTCAGCGTCCCCGGTAGTGCAACGGCGCGTTTTTCCCCATTTGAACGAGCGCCTCCGAGATGTAGCTGTAGGGCAGAATGGCAGTATTTATATTTTAACAGACGGTAATGACGCGTCTCTCATTCGTTTTTCATCTCCCATGTAGTTTTTTGTTGTCACAATGAGAATTAAGGCGGAGTTTTCATCGAGAATACCCCTGGTTTTGCAGTAATTGCTTGTAAAATTACTACAAAAAAGAGGTGGGAGCCTTGGCTTCCCCATAAATATGAGAAATAGCTAGGATAACTCTCAGTGACTTTGATGGGTAAATAGTTCTCATTTAGAATTCTGACTTTCCACGTGTTTTCTTAAGTGGTTGCTTTAAGTTTCTGATATAAAAAGATAAATATTGCGTTGTTTTAAACGATTTAAATCATTGGCTTCATTCACCTTAGTGTTGAAGATACAACGCAGGCATTTTAATGGCTAATAATCGTGCTCTGTTGATATTGCCTTATTACCAGCAGGGATAAAATCAGTTAAGATAGTGCGATTTTTTAAATACGTACCGCTTAAGCAGGCGTGTTAAAACCCATACGTAAAAGCCATTTTTACGAGAACCAAGACCGAGAGAACCCTATGAGTTTGTATTCAGAATATCTGGCTGAGATCGAGACCCGTAAAACGGAACTAGGTCTTAACCCTAAGCCTATCGACAGTGCAGATCTGCTGTCTGAAATTATTGCTCAAATTAAAGATACAACAAACGAGCACCGCGAAGACTCTCTAAAATTCTTTATCTATAACACCCTGCCAGGTACTACGCCTGCTGCTGGTGTGAAAGCACAATTTTTAAAAGAAATTGTACTTGGCGAAGAAAAAGTAGAAGAAATCACCCCTGAGTTTGCATTAGAGCTGCTTTCACACATGAAAGGCGGCCCGTCAGTAGAAGTGTTACTAGACCTAGCGCTTTCTGACGATGAGTCTGTGGCTAAGCCTGCCGCAGAAGTATTGAAAACCCAGGTATATCTGTACGAAGCTGACACTGAACGTCTTGAAACTGCGTACAAAGCGGGTAACGCCATTGCTAAAGATGTGCTAGAAAGCTATGCAAAAGCAGAGTTCTTCACCAAACTTCCTGACGTACCAGAGAAAATTGAAGTGGTCACTTACATTGCCGCTGAAGGTGATATTTCAACAGACCTTCTTTCTCCAGGTAACCAAGCACACTCTCGTGCAGACCGCGAACTTCATGGTCAGTGCATGATCACGCCAGAAGCGCAGCAAGAAATTGTTGAGCTAGGTAAAAAGCACCCTAACGCTAAAGTCATGCTTATTGCTGAAAAAGGCACCATGGGTGTAGGTTCTTCTCGTATGTCTGGTGTGAACAACGTAGCACTATGGGCAGGTGAGCCAACAAGCCCTTACATTCCGTTTGTAAATAAAGCGCCAATTGTTGCAGGCACTAACGGTATCGCACCAATCTTCCTGACTACTGTTGATGTCACCGGTGGTATTGGTCTTGACCTTAAGAACTGGGTTAAGAAAACGGATGAAAATGGCGAAATTGTTCGCGATGCAAACGGCGACCCAGTGCTAGAAGAAGCGTACTCTGTAGCGACAGGTACGGTACTGACTATCGATACTAAAGCGAAAAAACTTTACAACGGTTCAGAAGAACTGGCTGACGTATCTGCGTCGTTTACTCCTCAGAAAATGGAGTTCATGAAGGCAGGTGGGTCTTACGCGGTCGTTTTCGGTAAGCAGCTACAAACGTTTGCGGCCACGACCTTAGGTATTGAAGCGCCAGCCGTTTATGCACCTTCTAAGGAAGTATCACACGAAGGCCAAGGCCTAACAGCGGTTGAGAAAATCTTTAACCGTAACGCCGTTGGCGTAAACTCTGACGCACCGCTTCACGCCGGTTCTGACGTGCGCGTTAAAGTCAACATTGTAGGTTCTCAGGACACCACAGGCCCAATGACTTGCCAAGAGCTAGAGTCTATGGCGGCATCGACTATTTCACCTCTTGTTGACGGTGCATATCAGTCTGGTTGCCACACGGCGTCGGTATGGGACAAGAAAGCACAGGCTAACATTCCTAAGCTTATGTCATTCATGAACAACTTTGGTGTCATCACAGCCCGTGATCCTAAAGGTGTTTACCACTCTATGACTGACGTTATTCACAAAGTGCTTAACGACATCACAGTAGATGACCGCGCTATCATCATTGGTGGTGACTCTCACACCCGTATGTCTAAAGGTGTCGCATTCGGTGCCGACTCAGGTACAGTTGCATTAGCACTAGCGACAGGTGAAGCGGCAATGCCAATTCCAGAGTCTGTGAAAGTTACCTTTAAAGGTAGCATGAAAGAGCACATGGACTTCCGTGATGTGGTTCACGCGACGCAAGCGCAAATGCTTAAGCAATTCGCTGGCGAAAACGTATTCCAAGGCCGTGTCATTGAAGTACAAATTGGTACGCTACTGGCTGACCAAGCGTTTACATTCACTGACTGGTCTGCAGAAATGAAAGCGAAAGCGTCAATCTGTATCTCTGACAATGAGACGATGGTTGCATCACTTGAGCTTGCTAAGCGCCGTATCCAAATCATGATCGACAAGGGCATGGACAATGAAGCAAACATGCTTCAAGGTCTGATTGATCTTGCTGATAAGCGTATCGCTGAAATTAAGTCGGGTGAAGAGCCAGCGCTTGCACCAGATGACAACGCGAAGTACTACGCAGAAGTGGTTATCGATTTAGACCAAATCGACGAGCCAATGATTGCTGACCCAGACGTAAACAACGAAGACGTATCTAAGCGTTATACCCACGATGTAATCCGTCCGGTTTCTTACTACGATGGTAAGCCAGTAGACCTAGGTTTCGTAGGTTCTTGTATGGTGCACAAAGGCGACATGCAAATCATTGCACAAATGCTGCGTAACCTAGAGAAGCTTAACGGCTCTGTAGAGTTTAAAGCGCCGCTAGTGGTTGCGCCACCTACATATAACATTGTTGACGAGCTTAAAGCCGAAGGTGACTGGGAAGTCCTTGCGAAATACGCAGGTTTTGAGTTTGACGATGCTAAGCCAAAAGAAGCAGCGCGTACTAAGTACGACAACATTCTTTACCTAGAGCGTCCTGGATGTAACCTATGTATGGGTAACCAAGAAAAAGCGGAGCCAGGCGATACGGTAATTGCAACCTCGACTCGCTTGTTCCAAGGCCGTGTAGTGGCTGACTCTTCTGAGAAGAAAGGTGAATCATTACTAGGCTCTACGCCGCTAGTAGTACTTTCAACTGTGCTTGGTCGCTTCCCAACTACGGAAGAATACAAGCAAGCAGTTGAAGGCATTGACCTAACTAAGTTTGCGCCTCCTTCAGAAGATTTGGCGGTTAAACCTAAGTTTGAAGCTGATTTAGCCGTTAAGCGCGTATAACCATTTAAGCTTTTATATTGAGCTAAAAAGCCCCGACTTCGGTCGGGGCTTTTTTATGGCCGCGCTTTCATAGGCGTAGAAGATGAAGTTTAAGATGGTGTAAAAACACTACTGACTTCTAACGCATAGCGCATTGTATTTCTGCAATTTATCGCCATTGTACCAAGCTTCACTACCGTCAATATAATAGGCATTGTAAAGATTTCCTGCAGGCTCGCTAATAGACCAGAGTTGAGTGGTTATGTTGTAGAGGGGCGTAGAACTTTGTTGAAAAGCCGCTCTGAGTTCTTCAATCAAAGGTAAGCGCCAATCGTCGTGACTGTTAAACGATAAGTCGTGGCAATAGGCTACCGCGTCTTCCCAGTTTATGTCTTTTGCGTACTGTGAAGTATAGTCTTGCCACTCTAATGGTGCATTGGGGTCGAACTCGGTTTCTATTAACAAAGATTCACCCATGAGCTCTGCTGCGTGCAGAATATCACCGTCATTTATGCTGATAGCAAGGAGCCCCAAAGATGCGGTGTCTCGTACTCTTGACACATTTATCTCACACTTACCCTGGGGCATGATGGGTTGGTCAATACAGTTTTCATTACTGACTGCAAAGGCATTCGGATGTCGTCCTTTCATGGTCAATGAAGATACCACCCAACTATCATCTGAGGTGTTTTTCAAGGTAACGGTTTGCTCTTGGTCGTCGTTAGCGCTAAACCGATAAACGTAAGATGGCAATATGGTTAGCGCAGGCAAAGATACACGAATGTCAGCGACTGACATTTCTTGATCCTCATAAAGCCTTTCAACACGAAAAGATAGGTTGCGGTAAGTATCAACAAAGTCTTGCCCCACATCTAAGGGCGTGATGGCTTCTCTTATGCCTTCGGCTGTTTCATAACCGTAAGTAATTTTGTCTTTGTTTTCTATGCCACCGTTAAAGTCAGTATGACGCACTAATACTTCGTATTCTTGGCTTTTTGCGATGAATTCCTCTTCATCAAATCCACCCAGCTTTTTACGGTATTCGACGTAGTAGTATAATTGCTTTCCTTCTAAACCTTGGCCGATAGGGATTTTTAGTAGCTTTGTACCGGAAGATGACAGCGAAGCTTGGGTTAGCGTATACAGCCCAGATTCGGACACAACGGTAACTTGATCGTCTTCTAGCCAACCAGCTTCACTTCGCCAAATGGTAGAGTAGAGAGGGTAATTAACGTCAAAGCTCATGGTGTCATAGGTTTCCCAATACCCCTTATTCTGACAACTATTATCAAAATGACGGTCTATTAGACTTTGCGGCAAATCGCCTATGGCACAATCGGTTTCAAAGATATGACCAAAACCGAACGTGTGGCCATATTCATGGGCGATGCGACCTGGTGTTAAGCATCCAACCACGTCGTCATCCAAGCCGCCCCCACCCATTACGGCGAAATAACCAAAGTAGTGGTTGTCAGGCCCGACATATCGCTTCGTTTGGTAAGCATAGCAGCCTGGGTTTCCTCTTTCTGAGCGCGAGCCCATTAGAATGAGACGGTCGTATGACGCCAGGTCAGCAAGGTTGCTAATGGCTGCAATGGCATCATCGTGATATTTTTCGTTGTCATAGTTATCTGCAGAAAAGTATTCATCTGCTTCTTTATCAAGTTCTACCCAATCTAATACATCACTTTCCAACCAGGTTTTATTATTTGAGTTTTCTTTTATAAAGGTATTGAGGGAATTAGGATTATTTTGAATCAGGTCATGGGCTTGCTGCCGCGTGATTTTATTTTCTTGGTTTTTAAACCCGATAAGGGCAACTAGCGTTTTCTGTTCACCTAGGTTGTCTTCGAGGTTAGTCTCACCGCTGTCTTCTCCTTCTTCTTCGGTCTCTTCGTCAGGAGGTGTTAATAGGAAAGTCACTGATATTTCGCAATCGGTTGATGCTTCCCCTATGGTGTAAGTGAGGTTCGTTAAACTACCGTTACAACCGCTTATACTTTCAATTTCATAGCCTTCTTCCATTGCAAGCGTAAATGTTGCGGTTTCGCCTTCTGTTACGCTGGCTGAGGTAGGTGAGATCGAGCCGCCCGCGCCAACCGTCGTGCTGATTAAAAATGTGGAAGCAGGGGGGGAGCTTTCTTCAGGGGTTGTGGGTATTGATGTATTAGAATCAGAGCCACCGCCACAGGCAAATAGTGTTAACGCTGACGTTGTCACTATCATCTTAGGCAGCAAACGTTGTATCCAATTACAATAGGGGGGGCGCTATTTTTCATGCTACTCTCTCATTCTTATTGTTCACTTGTAAATTGAGCTAACCAGTGCGAGTTAACGATAGATGAGACACTAACATCCAAGCCTTTTATGGTCTTTCCTTGGAACGCGCAAATTTCACGTATCCGCCGCGGTGATAGTGACAAAGCATGTAAGTGAAAAGCGAGAAAAACCAACATTTAGCACAGTATTTTCTTCCGCCCATCTACGTACACTGCACACTTTAACCTTGGAAGAATAATCATGCTGGGTATATCCCCTTTTTTACTGTTGCTTGTGCTTATATATCCTCTAAGTGGATTGGCGTATCAAGGGAGCGGGTCAAGCGAAGCGCTGCAACTCGCTGAGACGTACAACCATCAACTTACCGATAACACGATAAAAGCGTATTTCGTTAGCGAAAAATTAGACGGTATACGCGCTCGCTGGACAGGTAATCAGTTGCTCACTCGCGGCGGCCACCTCATCTATAGTCCAGCATGGTTTACCCGCCAATGGCCCGCTATCCCCCTTGATGGAGAGTTATGGGTAGGCAGAGCTAGGTTTGAGGACGTGTCGTCTATCGTATTGTCACAAACTCCAGATAAACGCTGGCATGAGGTAGTGTTTAAGTTGTTTGATATACCTGACAAAACCCGTCCGTTCGAACAACGAGTAACGCATATGAAAGCACTGGTAAAGGAGGTTAACCAAGCGTGGTTTGGTATGATTCCTCAATACACCTTAACATCCATAGCAGCGCTAGAGCTTGCGTTAGACGAGGTAACTCAAAAAGGTGGCGAGGGATTAATGCTACACCATCGAAAAGCAAAATATGTCCAAGGTCGAGCATCCCATTTACTCAAGGTAAAGCGGTATCAAGACAGCGAAGCCCGAGTGCTTAGTTATATAGAAGGTAAAGGGGAAATAAGCGGGCTGATGGGGGCGCTTAGCGTGATGACCCCAGACGGTATTACATTTAAATTAGGCTCGGGGTTTTCTATGGCGCAACGTCGGTCACCACCGGCAATAGGTAGCATAGTTACCTATAAATATTATGGTGTGACTAAAAATGGTAAGCCTAGGTTTGCTAGCTTTTTGCATGTGCGTTCATCCAAAGATATAACGATACGCGCAGACCCGACGTTAACTGAATTACCTGCACACTAATATTGATAGCTTTTCTATTTATTGTGGGTTTATTTTAATTGTAAAAAGCTATCATAATTTCCCATCTGAATGGCGAATATAAATGGATAATTCCAATGCGAAATTTAATTTCTACGCCTTTAGCATTATACTGTAGGCGATTTATTAATCACACCTTGCGCCAGTGCGTATAAGACCGTTTACTCCCATTGCGCAAGCTAACTTAGAGGAAGAGACTGTGTTAAAAGACTATCGCAAACACGTTGAAGAGCGTGCGGAACAAGGCATTCCCCCAAAACCTCTCAACGCAGAACAGGTTGCTAGCCTAGTAGAGCTTTTGAAAAATCCTCCACAGAGTGAAGGCGAATTCTTACTCGAATTATTATCTGAACGAGTACCACCCGGTGTAGATGAAGCCGCCTATGTAAAAGCGGGCTTTTTAAGCGCCATCGCTAAAGGCGAAGACAGCTGTGATCTTATTTCAAGAGAAAAGGCCGTGGAGTTACTCGGTAATATGCACGGCGGTTACAACATAGCCACACTGGTTGAACTACTCGATGAAGATACCCTTGCACCGCTAGCGGCGAAAGAGCTTAAACATACGTTGCTCATGTTCGACGCCTACCATGATGTGGAAGAAAAGCATAAAGCAGGGAATGAGTATGCTACCGACATTATTAAATCATGGGCTGAAGGGGAGTGGTTTACGTCGCGCAAACTGATGGACGACAAAATCACTTACACCGTGTTTAAAGTGACAGGGGAAACCAACACTGATGACCTATCCCCCGCGCCTGATGCATGGTCACGTCCTGACATTCCTCTTCACGCCCTTGCGGCTTACAAAATGCCTCGTGAAGGATTAGAGCCAGAAGAACCCGGCGTTAAAGGCCCAATGTCACAAATTGAAGAAGTGAAAAGCAAAGGCTACCCTGTCGCCTTCGTGGGAGATGTGGTTGGTACGGGTTCATCACGTAAATCGGCAACAAACTCAGTGTTATGGTTCTTTGGCGAAGACTTGCCAGGCGTGCCGAATAAGCGCGGTGGCGGTGTGTGCATAGGCTCCAAAGTAGCGCCTATCTTCTTTAACACCATGGAAGATGCTGGCGCACTGGTTTTCGAAGCCGATGTGGAAAAAATGAATATGGGGGATGTGATAGATATCTACCCCTTTGAAGGTAAAATTACCAACCATGAAACCGGTGAACTGCTAGCAGAATACAGCTACAAGTCGAAGGTCATTTTAGATGAGGTTCGCGCGGGTGGGCGTATTAACCTGATTATAGGTCGTGGCCTTACTGAAAAGGCCCGCGAAACCTTAGGCTTAGGGCCCACAGATTTATTCCGCAAGCCAGAGCAGCCTAAAGACAGCGGAGCAGGTTTCTCTTTAGCACAGAAAATGGTGGGCAAAGCGTGCGGTGTTGAAGGTATTCGCCCAGGCACATATTGTGAGCCTAAAATGACCACCGTGGGCTCACAAGATACCACAGGTCCTATGACCCGCGATGAGCTTAAAGACTTAGCTTGTCTTGGTTTTACTGCCGATTTAACGATGCAGTCATTCTGTCACACGGCGGCTTACCCCAAGCCTGTGGATATTGAAACCCAGCACACGTTACCGGATTTCATTATGAATCGCGGCGGCGTGTCACTTCGCCCCGGCGACGGCATTATTCACAGCTGGTTAAACCGCATGTTACTGCCTGACACGGTAGGCACCGGTGGTGACTCCCATACCCGTTTCCCACTCGGGATTTCGTTCCCAGCGGGATCAGGGCTAGTGGCATTTGCTGCGGCAACGGGCGTTATGCCCCTTGATATGCCCGAGTCTATTCTTGTGCGCTTTAAAGGGGAAATGCAACCCGGCATTACTTTGCGCGACTTGGTTCACGCTATTCCGCTGTATGGTATTAAACAAGGCTTATTAACCGTTGAGAAAAAAGGCAAAATTAACGCCTTCTCTGGTCGTATTTTAGAAATAGAGGGCCTTGAAAACTTAACGGTTGAGCAAGCATTTGAACTATCTGACGCCTCGGCAGAGCGCTCTGCGGCAGGTTGTACCATTAACCTTTCACAAGAATCGATTGCCGAGTACTTACGCTCAAACATCACTATGCTTCGTTGGATGATTAATGAAGGCTATGGCGACCCGCGTACACTAGAGCGCCGCGCACAGAAAATGGAAGAGTGGCTGGCTAACCCTGAGTTAATGCGCGCCGATGCCGACGCAGAATATGCAGAGGTTATCGAAATTGACCTTAATGACATTAATGAGCCTATTGTATGCTGCCCGAATGATCCCGATGACGCGAAAACCTTGTCTGAGGTAGCGGGCGACAAAGTGGATGAAGTGTTCATTGGTTCATGCATGACAAATATTGGTCACTTCCGCGCTGCCGGTAAATTGCTTGAACAGTTCAACAAAACTTTGCCCACTCGTTTGTGGATGTCACCACCGACGAAAATGGATAAAGCCCAGCTGATGGAAGAAGGGTATTACAATATTTACGGCCGGGTCGGTGTGCGTACGGAAATGCCTGGATGTTCTTTGTGCATGGGTAACCAAGCCCGCGTAGACGCAGGTGCTACCGTACTATCAACGTCTACCCGTAACTTCCCGAACCGTTTAGGTGACGGCGCAAATGTGTACCTGACTTCTGCTGAGCTTGCGGCTGTGGGCGCCATTGTAGGGCGAATCCCTACCGCCGAGGAATACATGGAATATGCCAGTAAAATCAATGCAATGTCCGGTGAGGTGTTCCGTTACTTAAACTTCGATAAAATGCCAAGTTTTAAGAAGGCTGAAGAGGAAGCGAAAGCGCGAATTATTCCAACATTGAATGTTGCTTAAAATAGTGTATAAACTACCAAGCCGGTTACGTAGGTAGCCGGCTTTTTTTATGGTTGAAGGACTATCTAATGGGAAAATTTTTCTTTGTAGCCACCATGCTTATGGTATCACTAGGCTGCGTTCACGCGCAGGACGATTCGGTACAACAATTGGAACAAGTTCAGTTTGATAACATTGTTATTGAATTGGGTGGTAAAAAATACAACGTAGAATACGCAAAAACCTTCGAACAGCGTGCTCGAGGGCTTATGTTTCGCAAAGAATTATGTGAAGATTGCGGCATGTTTTTCAAGTTCAATACCGCCAAACTTGCCGGTATGTGGATGAAGAATACTTATATCCCCTTAGATGTAGCGTTTATCGACAGAAACGGTGTGATCTCAGATATAAAACCTTTAACACCACACAGCTTAGCGTCTGTGGGGTCATCTAAAAAGGTACTGTTTGCACTGGAAATGAACCAAGGGTGGTTTGCCAAACATAATATCCGTGTTGGAGACCAAATAAATATTCATCGTTAAACTGCGCATTTAATCAGCGCAGTTCAGCCAAAAAAGGCTGGAGTACATTCGGAGTTAAACAAAGTGACAAATGCCTTATCGATAGCCAAGTTCGGCGGGACCAGTGTTGCCAATTATGAAGTTATGCAAAACTGCGCGCGAATTGTTGCCGGTAATGAAAAAACACGCATCGTGGTGGTGAGTGCATCAGCTGGGGTGACCAATCACCTCGTCAGTCTCGCGCACACTCCCATGACACAGCAGAAAATTGAAGAGACATGCCAAGCAATAACCGATATCGAGCTGGCTATCTTAGATAAGCTTGAAGACAAAGAGGCAGTAGCCCCTAAATTAACGGATTTACTTGAGGAAGTGCGCGCATTAGCGTTTCACGAAGAAATACTGCACAGGAATGATCTTAAAGATCAGCTGTTGTCTATGGGTGAACGTATGTCGTCACTGATGTTCTCAAGTGTATTGGCAGAGCAAGGTGTGAACACCATGAACTTTGATGTACGCAAAGTTCTCCGTACCGACAGTGAGTTTGGTGAAGCCGCCCCTCAACTTGAAGAAATTGCGAAGTTGGCCCAACAGCTTTTAGCACCTGAAATCGCTTCGGCTATTGTCGTGACGCAAGGTTTCGTAGGGGCTGATGTGGAAGGCCGCACCACGACATTAGGTCGTGGTGGTTCTGATTTTACAGCGGCATTACTTGCCGAAGCATTGGACGCAGAGTCTTGTGAAATTTGGACCGATGTCACTGGGGTATACACTACCGACCCGCGTATAACAGACGCGGCTCATCCTTTACCGGAGCTTAGTTTTGAAGAAGCTGCCGAAATGGCCACCTTTGGGGCTAAGGTACTGCATCCTGCCACCATGGAACCGGCATTACGCAAAGATATCAAAGTCTTCGTAGGCTCAAGTAAAGAGCCAGAAAAAGGCGGAACGTGGATTGTACGTGATTGTGAGCATGAGCCACCCTATCGTGCGATTACACGCCGTAAAGAGCAGGTAATGGTGACGGTGAAAACCCCTAAGATGATGTACGCTCAGGGCTTCCTTCAGCAAGTTTTTTCTATTATTGCTAAGCACAAGCTAAGCGTAGACTTGGTCACAACGTCTGAAATCTCGGTGTCTTTTACCTTAGATAACCCAGCAAACTCAGTGGCGCAGCGTTTAAATAAAGAAACCATCGCTGAGCTTGAAACCATCTGTGACGTGAAAGTTGAGAAAGGCTACGATCTTGTTACCGTAGTAGGCAACAATATGCAGACCGCTATTGGCGTATCCAGTAAAATTCTGGCTGCGGTGTCAGACTTTAATTTACGCATGATTTGTTTCGGCGCAAACCCGCACAATTTATCGTTCTTGGTGAACGAAACTGACAGTGACGATATTGTCAGAAAGCTGCACAAAGCCTTGTTTGAATAAGGCTGAAATGCCCTACACCTGGCATAAAAAAACGGCCGAATGAAAATTCGGCCGTTTTTTATTTCTGACTGGCAGAAGGACAGACTACACTTTAAATTGTCGAATAGACTGTTGTAGTTCCTCTGCTAGGCGGGCCACTTCATGGCTCGACTCAGAGGTTTGCTGTGCACCTGCGGTGGTTTCTTCTGCAATGCCCACAATGGTTTCCAGTTTTTCACTGATTTCTTGCGATACCGTATTTTGCTCTCTCGCTGATTGCTCAATTTGAGAGCTAACATCGTGAGCCTTATGCACGGCTTCAGAAATGATGTCGAGGGCTTGCGTGGCTTTTTCAGTTTGCGCTACACAGGCCACGGTCTGATCTTTACCTTGGTTCATCACAGATACCGCGCGCTCAGCGCCGGCTTGCAGCACTTCAATCATGGCGTTGATTTCTTGTGTCGACTCCTGCGTACGGCTGGCAAGTGTTCTCACTTCATCGGCAACTACCGCGAAGCCTCGGCCTTGTTCGCCAGCGCGTGCAGCCTCAATGGCAGCATTAAGGGCTAACAGGTTGGTTTGGTCGGCAACGCCGCGAATAACATCAAGAATGCCACCAATGCTTGCACTGTCTTGATGTAACTTATTAATAACGTCAGCGGCGTCTTGTACGTCTTTAGCCAAAATCTCGATGGTGTTTTTATTTTCCAACGATATTTGACGCACATTTTCTGCTTCGGCATCAGCGTGACGAATTTGACTTAGGGTATCCTCAGCGTTTTGTACCACCAGCTGCGATGTTGAATGCATTTCAGTGGTTGCTGTGGCCACTTGTCCAATTTGAGATTTCTGATCTTGGATGGAGTGGGTGGTTTGTGCGGTCACCGCAGACGTTTGCTCTGAAGCGGCTGCAAGCTGTTCTGCACGTACGTTAATCGCAGATATGAGTGATTTCAGGCTGTCGATTAGGTTATTACAGTTGCGCGCTAGCAAACCAAATTCGTCTTGAGCCGAGTCGTCAAGGCGATGGGTTAAGTCGCCTGATGCCGCTACCGTTAGTAATTCGTTTACGCGATAAAGTGGACGGGTAATCGCGCGGACGGTGACATAGCCAATACCTGCGGCCACCGCAATAGAAAGCAGTACCACAACAATAACAAAGGTATTGCCGGTTGTGATGGCTGAATTAACCTGATCTTCAATGTCCGACGCTTTACTGTCCGCAAGGGTTAACAATTTACCTAATGCAACGACACCATCAGAGATATTCTTATCTGACGCATTCAGCGCTTGTTCGGCTTGGTTGCGGCGCTCTAAACGGTTCACGTGAAGCTGCACAACACCATCACTTGCGGTAATGGCGTTTAAAGCATCGTTAACCAATTCATTGATTTCGTCTAGGGTACCTGAGTCGTCGCGGCCGCCGGCGGTTTGTACCATGTCGCTTAGCAGGGTTGCCACTTTGTCTACCACTAAGCTTACTTCGTTACCCAACGTTTGCGAGCGTACTAGGGTCTCTGTTTTAACGTATTCATACGATACCGTTAAAAGGGAAAGCAAAGACGTTTCTAACTGGCCACCAATTGATGCTGCCCGTTGTAAATTTGCGTTTGATTGCACCGCATCAAGGTCTGAAAAATCGAGCAAGTAGGTAGAGGCATCATCGGCGTTATCTTCTGCATCACCTAGACGGTCTTCAATCTCGTTACTCAAATCCATATACTTGCGATGATTCACGTACATGTTTTCGACATTTTTTACATAGGCATCGTAAGCATCCCTAACACTATTTAGGGTTTTTCTTAATTCGGGCTCGTCCGCTACTGCTGAGGCAAGTTTTTTGTACTCTTGCTCAAAGTCGTTTTGGCTTCTATCAAACGCGCTGCGCTTTTCTTCCAGGCCACTTAAATTTTCTTCAATATACGACTCAAAGGTGAGTCTTCCCATATTGAGAAAGCTGGCTTTCAGGGCATTACTGCCGGCAACGGTGGGTAAGGCAACGTCATTAACTTCTTCGGTTGCTGACCCAATCGAATTGAGGTTGTATAGTGACACTACACTAATAACAATCAGTAACAAGCTGATTGCAACAAATCCCCCGATTACGCGAGTGGCTACTGTAATCTTCATCGGAACTCCTGGACTGATGCTTTTTATTTTTATACGGGACGATATTACCCCGCAATAGACACGAAATACACTCTTAAACCTGTTTTGTTTTATACTTAAGGATAAAAAAGGTATTTTTGCCGAATGTATAAGGTATCGGCAGCCGCGCTTAATTGCTGAAGTAGATAATACGAGCCTAGACGTTTTTAGTGGTAATACCAGTAAGTTTACGCGTCAACGGATATTAATTGGTTTGTCTCAATGTGTAGCATCGTGAGTGAATTGCCCCAGACATACCCCCTATCTAAACCAACAAACTGTGGATGGTTAGTGTCTCCGGCTAGGGCTGCCCAATGGCCAAATACCAAGGTTTCATCTGCGCGAATAAAGGGGTTGGGAAAAGTAAACCAAGGCGCAAGGGATGCTGGAGATTGAGAGGGGTGGGTTTTTGTTTCAAACTCCAAATGCATCGTTTTATTTAAGTACCTCATACGCGTACAGGCATTTATGATAAAGCGTAATCGCTTTGTACCTGACAGCGTGTCTTCCCACACTCTCGGCGTATTTCCATACATAATTTCAAGTAAGTCTGCATAGCAAGCAGATTGTAAGTGCTGACTCACCTCTTCGCTTAACATCAATAGCTTTTCTGTCGACCAAGCAGGATAAAGCCCCGCATGCACAAGGGTATGCTGCTTACCCACTTGTGTAGCAAGAGGGAACTGGCGTAGCCAATCGACTAATTCTGGTAAGTCTGGGGCGGCCAGAAGAGGGGCGAGTTTATCGTCTTTTTTGGGCTTTTTAATGCCGTTGGCTACTGCCAGCAGATGAAGATCATGATTACCCAATACACTGTGAAAACGTGGGCCAAGTGAACGTAAAAACCGCAAGGTAGATAAAGAGTCTTCACCTCGAGCCACTAAATCACCTACGCCGTGAAGGGTGTCTTGTTCGGGGTTAAAGCTGACTTTATCGAGAAGGCGTTGCAACCCCTCATAGCAGCCTTGAATATCGCCAATGATAAAGTTTCTTTCTACTGACATAGCCTGCTCAATTAATGAAGAATGTTTTGTACAGCCAGCCTGAAGACGTTGATGGGAACACGAAAGCGGCCGCCATTGCTTTGTTCCATTTCATAGTAGCCCTGCATATTTCCAACTGGCGTATCTATTACCGCGCCGCTGGTATAATCAAAGCTTTCACCTGGTTCTATAATAGGCTGCTTCCCTATAACGCCTGCACCTTGTACTTCGCTAGATTTTCCGTTTGCATCTGTTATACGCCAATAACGGCTAATAAGTTGTACCGTCTCATTACTATTGTTAATAATGGTAATGTGATAGGCAAACGCGAATTGCGTAGAGTCTGATGGTAGATGTTCAGGGAGGTGACGGGTTTTCACCCGTACCTCAATGTTATCAGCAATCATTTTCAACCTTGTTGATTGTCGCTCTGTTCCAATGCGGTTACCGCATTGGCGAGGGTGGCGAAATCTTTCAATGAAAGTACTTCGGCGCGACAGGTAGGATCGATACCTAGTTCAGATATTTGCGCTTCAGTTAAACAATCTTTCAATGAATTACGAATCGTTTTGCGACGTTGATTAAACGCTTGGGCACAAACTCGTTCCAAGGTATTCAGCGAGTTAACTTCCACCGGAGGAGTGGCATGCGGCACAAGTTTAACCACCGCAGAGTCTACTTTTGGGGGCGGCTTAAACGCGCCAGGTGGTACGTTTAAAACGGGGATCACATGACAGTAGTACTGCGTCATTACCGACAATCTACCGTAGTTTTTCGTACCCGGCCCTGCCGCTAGCCTGTTAACCACTTCTTTTTGAAGCATGAAGTGCATATCTGCAATGCTATCAGCGTGGTCGAAAAGATGAAACATAAGCGGGGTAGATATATTGTAAGGTAAGTTACCAAATACCCGAAGCTTCTTGCCTTCATAGGGCATGGACTTTAATAGCGACGTAAAGTCGAAGGTCATGGCATCTTGTTCAATAACCGTCAGTTTATCGCCATTAAAAGGATGATGACGCAATCGCTTAGCTAAATCTCTATCTAGCTCAACCACAGTCAGTGCATCTACTTCCTCACAAACAGGGTCGGTTAACGCCCCCAAGCCAGGGCCAATTTCTACAAGGTTCTGCTCATTTTGAGGGTTAATTGCTGCAACGATTTTGCCGATAACATAATCGTCGTGCAAAAAGTTTTGCCCAAAGCGTTTTCTGGCCGTATGGCCTAAATGTGTTTTACTCATTGTTGATGATGTGCAAGCTCAATGGCTTTTTCCAATGCTTTTCTAAAACTCCCAGGATCTACGTTACCTGAGCCCGCGAGGTCGAGGGCAGTACCGTGGTCTACTGAGGTTCGAATAAAAGGTAAGCCCAGCGTAATATTCACTGAGGCGCCGAAACCCTTGTATTTTAGCACGGGTAAGCCTTGATCGTGATACATAGCTAACACAACGTCGGCATCGTCGAGGTATTTAGGCTGAAAAATAGTATCTGCCGGGAGTGGACCGGTAATTTTTAAGCCTTCTTCACGAAGCTCATCAAGGGCCGGGATGATGGTATGAATTTCTTCTGTACCTATATGGCCGTCTTCACCAGCATGAGGATTTAAGCCACAAACATAAATGTGTGGCGTTTGAATACCAAACTTAAGCTTTAAATCGGTATTGATAATATGAATAACTTTGTGCAAGCGTTCTTTAGTGATAGCCCTTGACACATATTCAAGAGGAATATGTGTGGTAGCAAGGGCAACATTTAAACCTTCGGTTGCCAGCAGCATTACCACATCAATGGTATTAGACTGATAGGCAAAAAACTCGGTATGGCCGCTAAATGACACGCCCGCCTTATTAATAATACCCTTATGAACCGGGCCGGTTACCACCGCGGCAAAATCGCCGTCTATATTCGCTTGGCAGGCCTGACGTAAGGTTTCTACAACATACAGCCCATTGTCACTATTAAGCTCGCCTGCCACCACATCAACGGCTTTATCGATTTGCTTAAGGTAAAGCGAACCTGCCGGTTGAATATCCGTGTTATTAGCGTCATAAGGAAGCAGGGTTAAAGGTAAACCTAACGCCTCTGCTCGGGCGTGAAGTACTTCACCATCGGCGAATACAACTAACTGTGCTTGCCAAGGCTCTTGAGCCAGCTTGATGATAAGATCTGGGCCTATGCCCGCTGGCTCTCCTGGCGTAACGGCTATTTTTAACGGTGCTGTCATTAATGCTCTATTTCGTTTCTAATACTTCGATATAAGCCGCATCGCGCATTTCTCGTAGCCAGTTTTCCGTTTCTTCTGAAAACTTTCTATTGAAGATAAGCTGATACGCTTTGTCTTCTTTTCTACGTTCGGTTGCGTCGTCTGTGCGTCTATCGATGAGTTGAATTAAGTGCCAACCATGAACTGAGCGAACGGGATCGCTATATTCACCTGGCGATAATTGTGCGAGGGCTTCTTTAAAAGCAGGGACATAGTTGTTTGGATCAGTCCATCCCAACTCGCCTCCTCGTAACGCCGACCCTGGATCTTCAGAATATTCTTTCGCTAGTTCGGCAAAATCTGCCTCCCCGCTTTCAAGTTGAGTTCTGAATGTAGCCAACATTTCTTTCGCTTTGTCTTCGCTTAAGATTATAGAGGGCTTTATGAGTATATGGCGAGAATTAACTTCTTCAACGGTAACTTTTTCGATGCCTCGGGTATCAATAACCTTGAGGATATGGAAGCCTGCACCACTACGAATAGGGCCTACGAGTGCGTCTTTTTCTTTGCCTTGAATGGCTTCGGCAAAAAGCGTTGGCATGGCGTTGATATTAAGCCAACCCATTTCACCGCCTTCTAACGCTTCATTACCTGATGACGATGCGATGGCAATTTTTTTGAAATCAGAGCCAGACTCTAACAAGGAAATCACTTTATCGGCTCTGTCTCTTGCCGCCGCAATATCTTCATCGGCAGGATCAGAAGGTAATCCAATCAAAATATGACCTAGGTTATATTCTGCTTGTTCTGCACCTTGCTGTTCCATTAACTCGAGTAGGGTATTGATTTCTTGCTCGGTTATGTAAACACGACGGCGAACGTTAGCGCGACGAACTTCACCCATAATGACTTCTTCGCGAATATCTTCGCGATAATCTTCGTAAGCGATGCCTTCTATTTCAAGCTGTCGTCTCAGCGTTTCTAGCGTGACATTCTGATTTGCCGCAATATTTGAAATCGTTTGCTCAAGTTGCGGGTCACTAATCTGAATACCCATACGTTCTGCCATTTGAAGCTGAAGGCTTTTAATGATTAACCGTTCGATGGCTTGGGTACGAAGTGCACGGTCAGACGGTAATGACTGATTGTTGGCTTGTGCATTGCGTTTAACATCACTGATGAGTGCCTGAACTTCGCTTTCAAGCACAACGCCCTGATCGACAATAACCGCTACACGGTCAAGCATAACTTCTTGCGCTATACTATTAAAAGATAGTACTGCGCCTAATAACAAGGCCCGGATTATGAACTTCATACTCACTCTTTTCTTATTGGTTAATACTGCACGCTTGCATTAAACAAGCGTAATATCGGGTTAATTTAAACTATATGGCTGACGATAGCCAAACAAGCCGTCTTCTAACATGCTTCTTTGCGTACCAGAGGTACCTATACCTTTGAAGATAAATTGCATTGAGACACCAGAATCGAAATCATCAATAGACTGTTCTCCTGTTGAATCGTAGCGGTTATTTAGGTTTCTGTACGCCACAACGCGTACCGCCCAACAGCAAGACTCATATTGCAGCCCAGTGTAGGTTTCGATACTTCTATCGCCGTCTAAATCTCGGTACGAACGCCCCACCCATTGCCAATTTTCTGCAATAGGCCAACTGGCAGAAACGCCCACTTGGTCGATGGTTTCACCACTTAAATCACGTACATATCTGTGACTCAGTTGAATGAAGCGTGCGGCATCTTTTCTATATTCAATGCCGGTGCTGCTTAAATCCACTTTGTCTGTATCTGTGGTCACTTGCACATCAGAGTGTAAATACCAGCGTTTGTTTAAACGCCAATCGACTTCTGCTGCAAGGGCCGAACGATCTTGGTTTTTCGTGGCCGCAACGACTTTGTTATCTTCAAGGTAGAATATCTGACCCACACTTAACACGAATTGTTCCCGATTGTTTTTATCCAACATACGGGTGGTGAGGCCTAATGTAATTTGGTTGTTGTCACTGATGCGGTCTAAACCGGTAAACTCTTGGCCGCGAAACAAGCCTTCCACATCGGTAAGCAAAGGCGTAGAGTCGTATTGGCCAATATCTGTCTGATCTTCATATGAGGTATAAAGATACTGAATTTTAGGTTCCAATGTCATCGACATATCTTTGTTAAACCATGCTTCATCTTTTTCAAAATAAAGGGCACCAAACAAGCGCGCCTGGCCTAAGGTTCGAGTCACATCTTCAGACAAGTCGGTGTCTTGGATATTTTCTTGCTTATAAATGGTTTGCAGTAAACTGGTTTCAGCCACAAACTCGCCCCATGCGGAGCGAAGCGGCAATGCCACAGTCGGTGCTACGTGAAAGCGTGTCGCTTTAGGCGCAGACTCTGACGTGCTATCAAAATAGGCCAGTTCAGAATCTAGGTTAAAGGTTAAATATTTTCCCCATGGGGTTTGGTAGTTGACTTTAAGCTCAGGTAAGGCGCGATAACTCTCTGCGGTATCGCCAAGGACCTCAAAGTCTTTGACGTGCATGCCTACAAGTAGGTTTTTAGAGTAATAGTTTAAGCTAATGGTACGATACAAGTGAGTGTCAGCGCGGCTGTAGTAGTCAGAACCTAAATCTACAATGTAGTTGTCGTCACTTAGGCCATTAAAATCTACCCCTAATACCCAGTTGTCATTAATTTCGCCTTGGTGTTCAATACGATAAAAATACCTGTCGGGCTGGCTATCTAGGTCATTGTCACTGGGTAAATATTCCACATAGGCCATGCTTTCGCTTTTTTCACCTAAATGGCGGAATTCGGTATTCAATTGCAACCCACGAAGTGTCATTACTCTTGGGGTAATCGTCATGTCGTAGTTAGGTGCTATATTCCAATAAAACGGCTGCTGGTAGTCAACGCCAGTGGTGCTAGAGCTGGTGAGTTCAGGAAAAAGAAGCCCTGTTTGACGCTGATTACTCACAGGAAACGCAAAATAAGGAAGATAAAATACCGGGACATCGGCCACATAAAATCGAGTATGTTTAGCCTGGCCCCACATGGTTCCTTTCTCAAGGCTGATTTCGCTGGCTCTTATCATCCAATCTTCATCACCTTCAGGGCAGGTGGTAAAGCTTACATTTTTAAGCACGATGCCGGTGTCTGTATCTAACAAGATGTCTTGCGCGGCGCCTTGTCCAACAAACCCAGTGAGTTGATATTTAGTATTCTCCATTTCTAAACGTTCTTCTTCTGAACGAAGAGAGACAGCATCACTTTCAACACTTAATTGAGGATCTTGGTAGCGCACATTGCCTTTAGCGATGAGGTCTTTGCCGTTCTCATTAACTTGTGCTTGAGATGCACTGATGACAGCCGTGTCTGACGTAATATCAACGTTGCCTGAAAACAGCGCCACTTTATTTTGAATAATTTCGGTACGATTCGCCTGCACTTTGATGTGCCCCTTAGGCATCAAAGCAGCGCTATTGAATGAAATAGGTTCCACCGCACATGTAGACAATGGTGGCGTTGAATCATTTATGTTTTCCTGTGCATTCGCGACGGGCAATACAAAAGTCGCGGAAACAAGCATGGCGCAGGTGTTTTTCATGCGGTGGTGAACGGCCTGTTAGATAAATTAGGTGCGTGAACTTAACGCTGTGACCCTATGAGCACGCATTTAGTTCGGCAAATCATTAATAATACACTGCGACTGAGTCTCGCGCAGCAGTTATCTATACTCACTGAGCACCAATTCTAAGCATATATGCGTGATTAACCAACCGTTGTAAGGAAAAAATATGGTGAATAAAGCGTATCTTTACGTAACCTTGCCCATTTTCTCGGTAAAAAACGGTACAGCCCTTGCTCAAGCTACACGGCATTTGCATCCTGAGGTTGAAAAACGCATTCTTGTACCTACTTCTATTGCAATGATGGTCTGCTATAGTGACCCAAAACAATGATTGGAACCCTTGCGCAGTGGTAATAGCGATAGTGTTTTGACAATCACAAGCCAATTAACAGCAGAAAGCGAAAAGAGTACGAGGAGAGTTTACGGTGTGGGGAAAAGTTTTAGGCTTTCTATTTGGCTTAATGTTTTTGAAGATACCTGGTGCCATTCTTGGGGTGATTGTCGGGCACTTTTTTGATAAAGCGTATAGCCAAGACTTTAATCAATTAGGTGGCTTTGGCCGTTTCTTTAGCGACCAGAATAGCCTCAAACAACAAGCCGTTTTCTTTCATAGTCTATTTTCCGCACTGGGTCATCTAGCAAAGTCAGATGGGCAAGTGACCAACCGAGAAATTCAAATAGCCACGGCGCTTATGGACGACATGAACTTGTCTGGCGACGCAAGGCAAGAAGCGCAAAACGCCTTCAGAGAAGGGAAAGCTCGGGATTTTCCACTGGTTGATACCCTAAAAGGGTTATACGAAGCGTGTCATGGCCGCCGTGACATTCTGCAAGTATTCCTAGAAATTCTTATTCAAGCTGCGTTTGCCGATGGCAAGCTATCTCAGGAAGAGTATGTGGTATTAGAAAAAGTGGCCAAGCCACTTGGCTTTAGACGACGGGACTTAGATTACTTGATTTCTATGTTTGAAGCGGAAATTCGGTTTAGGCAAAGAGGCGGTCAGCAACGTTCTTCGCAACACAGCCCGTACACCGAAACCCAGTCACTCGATGATGCGTATCGCATTTTAGGGGTATCTTCCTCTGACGACGAGAAAACGATAAAGCGGGCTTACCGCAAGCGTATGGCTGAACACCATCCAGATAAACTCGTATCAAAAGGGCTGCCAGAGCAAGCCATGGAAATTGCGAAAAAGAAAGCGCAAGATATTCAATCAGCTTATGAACTGGTAAAACAGAAGCGTGGCTTTTAATGAAACGTGAGCTTACTTATGTGCCTGGTGCCAGCCAAGCACACATCGATAGCTTTATTGAAATGCTGTGGCTGGAGAAAGGGCTATCTGAGCATACCCAACAAAGCTATCGAACCGATCTCACTAAGCTCGCCATTTTTTGTAATAACCAAGGGTTAAAAGACATCAGTGTTTTGGATACCGGGTTGCTGCAAGAATATTTGGCGCATCGTCATGACAAGGGCTTATCAACCCGCAGCACACAGCGTGCAATGAGCGCCATGCGTGCTTTTTTTGTGTACTTAATTGCGCAGCAGGTGCGTATAGATAACCCCGTTTCTACCTTAGCCAACCCTAAGATTTCCAAAGCGTTGCCCTCGTCGTTGAGCGAGCAACAGGTAGAGGATTTATTGCAAGCGCCTCAAACAGACGACGCCATAGAATGTCGTGATAAAAGCATGCTGGAAGTGTTATATGCCACCGGCTTGCGCGTGAGTGAGCTTATCAGTTTAACCATGGATCAGGTTAGCCTACAGCAAGGCGTGGTAAGAGTGGTAGGGAAAGGTGATAAAGAACGCTTAGTTCCTTTAGGTGAAGATGCCATCGACTGGCTACTTACTTATGTAAAAAACGCACGGCCCATACTGGCTACGAAAGCCTCAGATTATGTTTTTTTGAGTCGTCGAGGGCAAAAGATGACCCGCCAAACCTTCTGGCATAGAGTGAAATATTACGCCGTAAAAGCAGGGATTGAACAACATTTGTCGCCGCACACCTTACGCCATGCTTTTGCCACACACCTGTTAAATCATGGCGCCGATTTAAGAGTGGTACAGATGCTGTTGGGGCACAGTGATTTGTCGACGACACAAATATATACGCATGTCGCCACTGAACGCTTACAAACCTTGATTCATAGCCATCACCCGAGGGGCTAGAAGACAAAGCCCTATTTCTCTTTGCTTTGCCTATGTTAGCATTGCAAACTTCGCCGAAATGGTAAGTGTAAGGCTCACCATGTCATTGGCTAGAGAAATAATTCTTCGCCTTCATCGGTCTGTATCTAATATATGTTTATGCTAGCAAAACGCAGCGCAATTGGAGTTAACGTAGTGAAATTTGTAAAAAGTTGTATGCTTCTCGCTTTTCTTTGTGTGAGCTTTTTTTCACAGGCCGACGATGAAGCCGCGGTAAAAGAGAAGTTAACAATGCTACTCGGTTTAGAGGTGGATACCATTGCAGATGCGCCAGTAGAGGGCTTACTTCAAGTGTCCACCGACCGTGGCTTATATTACGTCAGTAAGGATGGCCAATATTTAGTGCATGGACGTATCTTCAATATTGATGAAGGCATGAAGAACGAAACAGAAGAGGCACTGAGTGAGATGCGCTTGCAAGGCATTGCTGAATTGAAATCTTCTGCCATCACGTATAAAGCAAAAAATGAGAAACACGTTATAACGGTATTTACGGATATAACCTGTGGGTATTGCCGAAAGCTTCACCGCGAAATGGGTGAACTTAACGATTTAGGTATCACCGTTCAGTATTTCGCCTTTCCACGGGCAGGGTTATCTGGCAAAAGTTATGGCGACATGGTGTCTGTTTGGTGTGCAGAGAATCCTCAAAAGGCCCTAACCGATGCCAAATCAGGGGATCAAGTGAAAAGCGCACGCTGCGACAATAAAGTGGCGGAGCAATACCTTTTGGGTCAAAAAGTCGGTGTGAATGGCACGCCGAATATTATTCTTCCCGACGGCTCGGTCATTCCCGGTTATCAGCCAGCACAAGCTATTGCTCAAACGTTGCAAGAGCTTAACTAGCTTTTATTGCTGATGCTTTCAATATTGAAAGTATCAGCAATAGATGCGCCGCCATCAAGCGGTGCAGACAGCATTTTACCTCATACACTATCCTCGGTATCATAAGCCATAATTTTGCTGTGAAGACATGACACTATGATACTGCCAATCGTGCGCCGAGACGTAGAGGCCACGCCGCTTGCGCCCCACCTACACCCAGTTCTAAACCGTATTTACCGCGGCCGAAATGTACATAGTATTGACGAGCTAGAGCATTCGTTGAAGGGCTTAACGCATTTCAATCAGTTAAAGGGTATGCATCAGGCTGCCACGCTGCTAGCAGAAACGGTGGTTTCTGGGAAACGGTTAATTATCGTAGGCGACTTCGATGCGGATGGTGCTACCAGTACCTCCTTGTGCATGTTAGCCCTGCGTATGATGGGGTTTGATAATGTCGATTACCTTGTGCCGAATCGTTTTGATTTTGGCTACGGGCTGAGTGTACCGATTGTGGATGTCGCTAAACAGCAGGGCGCCGAAACAATAATGACGGTGGACAATGGCATTGCCTGTGTTGAGGGCGTGGCGCATGCGAAGAGCCTTGGCATCTCAGTGTTAGTTACCGACCACCATTTACCTGGCGACACCCTGCCTAATGCCGATGCCATTGTGAACCCGAACCAGCCAGGCTGTCACTTTCCGTCCAAAAACCTGGCTGGCGTAGGCGTGGCGTTTTACATCATGCTGGCACTAAAATCGCAGTTACAGCAACAAGGTTGGTTTGATAGTCAGCGCCTGCCTGCTCCCAATTTAGCCTCACTGCTAGACATCGTTGCGGTGGGCACGGTAGCGGATGTTGTTCCCCTTGATAAACACAACCGCATTCTCGTCCATCAGGGCTTGCAACGTATTAGAGCTGGCCAATGTAGACCGGGTATTCGCGCCTTGATTGATGTAGCAAATCGCGACAGTGCGCATCTTACATCAACAGATTTGGGTTTTGTTATTGGACCAAGATTAAATGCGGCGGGCAGATTAGACGATATGTCACAAGGCATTGCGTGTTTGATGGAAGAAGACGCGATGCAAGCGCGGATGATTGCCGCAGAGTTAGATGCGCTTAACCGAGAGCGTCGAGAAATAGAAACGGGCATGAAAGCACAAGCCGAGCAAGTGCTTGAAAAGCTCAATGTTAACGAAGGTAATATTCCCGCCGCGCTTGTGATATATCAGGCCGATTTCCATCAAGGTGTGATTGGGATTGTGGCGGGGCGACTAAAAGAAAAATACCTAAAACCTGTGATTGCGTTTGCGCATCAAGATGATGACGTGATTAAAGGTTCGGCGCGTTCCATTCCTGGCATCCACATTCGTGACGTACTCGATGAGGTCAACACCAAGTACCCTCAAGTGATAAGTAAATTTGGCGGTCACGCTATGGCAGCTGGGCTCAGTTTACCTTTAAAAAACCTTGAGGCGTTCCAGCAGGCTTTTGTCGAAATCACACAATTGCACATGAGTAAGCTAGAAGGTCATCAAGTTTTACTTAGCGATGGTGCACTCTCAAAAGACGAACTCAGTTTATCGTTTGCCCATGTACTTAGACAGGCAGGCCCCTTTGGGCAAGGGTTTGAATCTCCGTTGTTTGATGGGCATTTTACCGTGGTGAGCCAGCGGCTGGTGGGGGAGAAACACCTCAAATTAGTACTACGGGATGAAAGCGTAGGCGAAATAGATGCCATTGCATTTAATGTAGATCTTAAAGCCTGGCCTAATGCTTCGGTTTCTCGCGTGCACATTGCTTATCGTCTTGACGTTAACGTATTTCGGGGGCAGGAGTCGGTGCAACTCATTGTTGAGCAGATCAGCGAGCCAGAGTCGACCCGTGCAGAGAATGCCACTAACAGGTAAAACACCGTGAAATCAGAATTAGACAAGTTGGTTAATAAACACAAACAGCTTAATCAAACTGATAATGCAAAGGTAATATCCCATGTGCAGCGAGAAGATGGAGACTGGGTACGACACACCTTAATGTTAGAGGGGCTTGAGGTTCCGTTTGTTTTTCGACGCAAGCAGCAATACCAAAATTTGAAAGGGGCAAGGGTTAACCTTACCTATTACCGTCACATAGAGGATGTGGCTGGCATTGAATTTGAAACCATGAAAGTGGTGCGTATTAAGCGCAGTTAATAGAACATCACAGCAATTATTCTATAATCGAGACGAAAATATGAACAATGAGTGGTTAACCGCCTTCGTTTTGCACCGGCGACCTTATCGGGAAACCAGTTACATTGTCGATTTTTTTACGCTTCAGGAAGGCAAAATCAGCGCCGTAGCGAAAGGGGTGAAAAACAGCAAATCCGACCGTAAAAGCCTTTTGCAGCCTTTTCAGCCCCTTAACGTTCAATTAGCGGGGAAGTCTGATTTAAAAAACTTACGCAGTGTTGAAAGCGCGGCGGCGTATCTGCCACTCACGAAAACCCCTTTGTTTTGTGCCATGTATATTAACGAGGTAACCAACCGCATTATGCCGCCAGGGCTTGCCAGTGAGCCGCTTTATCAAGCGTATACCGAGGCGTTACAAAGACTAAACGAAGAAGACGCCGAGGGAAACATTGAAACGACCCTCAGGCAATTTGAACGCGCGCTGTTAGAAGAAATGGGGCTAATGCCCGATTTCACTTACGATGTAGAATGGGAAGCGCCTATTCAACCAGAGTATCTTTATCGCTTACAAGCAGAACATGGATTCTGTCGTCAGGTTGAAGGGCAAGGGGGAAGTCGAGCATTTCCCGGGCAAGCGCTTATCGACTTAGCAGAGCATGTTTATACTCCGTTAAGTAAAAAAGTGGCAAAGGTGTTGTTTAGAGAACTTTTGAAAACCTTATTGGGGGATAAGCCGCTAAAAAGTCGGGAGTTATTTTTGCGACAACCCAAATAACCTTGCCATGTTACGGTTATTTAATCTCGGCTTTTTGTCCAGTTTGCTGGCGAAACTTTGTTACACTATCCCACTCGTTCCTTTTATTGTTACCTGCATATGGCTTAGCGGGTGGCGCGACATTTGATGAATTTGAAATATTACAGGTTTTACTGATGAGCTCTATTCTTCTTGGCGTTAATATTGACCACATTGCAACCTTGCGAAATGCGCGAGGCACAGCTTACCCAGATCCAGTCCATGCTGCGGATATTGCCGAGCGGGCAGGAGCAGACGGCATTACCGTCCACCTAAGAGAAGATCGCCGTCATATTAAAGATAGAGATGTACGATTACTCGCACAAACCATCAATACTCGCCTTAATCTTGAAATGGCGGTGACCGATGAAATGCTGGCCATTGCTGAAGAGGTAAAGCCTGTTTTTTGTTGTCTGGTTCCGGAAAAACGGGCAGAGCTCACCACGGAAGGAGGCTTAGATGTGGCTGGCAACGTGGAAAATATGAAAGCGGCCTGCGAACGATTAGCGAAGGCAGGCATTCAAGTATCGCTGTTTATTGATGCCGATAAGGCGCAAATTGACGCCGCGGTGGCCTGTAAGGCACCTTATATTGAAATTCACACTGGGCAATATGCCGAGGCGACCAGCGAAGTCGAGCAACAAGAAGAGCTAGCACGTTTAGTAGAAGGCATTGAATACGCGCACAGCTTAGGATTGAAAGTCAACGCGGGGCATGGATTGCATTATCATAACGTGAAGCCAATTGCGGCAATACCTCAGTTGATAGAACTAAACATTGGGCACGCCATTATTGCGAGGGCGGCATTCGACGGACTGCACACCGCAGTAGCAGACATGCGCAAATTGATGCTAGAAGCACGAGCTGGCATTTAATGGGTCATTTTAAAACGGAGTAAAGTGTGGCCATAGCGGGGTTAGGTACAGATATTGTTGAGTTTTCACGCTTTGAAAAAGGCGATGGAGCTAATGAAGGTCTTGCGCGGCGTGTGTTGACCGCCAGTGAATGGGCAATTTTTGCTGAAAGTAAAATGCCAAGCCGCTACCTTGCTAAACGTTTCGCCGTGAAAGAAGCCATGGTTAAAGCCTTGGGAACCGGTATTGGTAACGGGGTGAGTTGGCAGCATATTGAGGTAAAAAACAATGAACTTGGCGCCCCTTTTTTACATCTAAGCGGTGAAGTAAAACGGCTTTGTGAGCAAAGAGGAATAACCCGCAGTTTTGTCAGCATTTCTGATGAGCGGCACTATGCGGTTGCAACCGTAATATTAGAAATGTAAAGGTAATGGAGTAACAGGTGGTTACCTTCTATAAACCCAAAAAAACAAACAAGAACAAGCATTCTCAGCCAAGTTCTCCAATAGATATTGATGCCCTTGATTGGAAAGGTCAAGGCGTCGGTCGGGGAGATAACCTGTATTTTGTTAGCGGCGCTCTGCCTAACGAACGCTGTACAATCAAACACGCAAAACGCAATAAATCACTGATCGCAGGGCAGGCGCAGAATATTGAGAACCGGTCTGAACACCGAGTTTCGCCATTTTGTGACGTTGCAGATACATGTGGGGGCTGTCAGCTCCAGCATATCGAGCCGGAAGCGGCACTTGCTCTTCGCGATGATGCCTTAAAGCAATTGCTGATGCGCCAACTGAATATGCATGCAGAGGTTTGGCAACCCCCTTTGTCAGGCGCGCGCCCAGCCTACCGACGAAAAGCGCGTTTTGCGATTGACGCCCGCCACCCCCATACCCTGAAAATGGGCTTTCGCGAGAAAGCGGGCAATGCTGTGATAGATATTCAACATTGCCCTATATTGCAAACCAAACTGAGTGCACTTATTGCGCCGCTTAAAAAGGTGCTTGCAAGTCATGATAATAAACGCGTGCTTGGGCACGTTAGTGTTTTAGCGGGCGACAATGTTGAACAAGTCACAGTAAAACACACGCAGAGCTTGGCCAAAGCTTATACCGATATGATGTTAGACTTTGCTCAACAATACCGGGTTAACGTATTACTTGAAGATGCAAAAGGTCATATCACGCCACTCCATTTGCAGGCGCCCCTTAAGTGTCATACGGTAGATGGCTACTATCTAATGCCTGGGCCCAACGACTTTGTTCAGGTTAACCCTTTGGTGAATCAAAAGATGATTCACCAAGCCTTAGCGTGGTTATCGCCTCAGCCACACGAGCGTATTGCAGATTGGTTTTGCGGTTTAGGTAACTTTACCCTGCCCATTGCGAAAAGCGGTGCAGAAGTGCAAGCGGTAGAAGGGGTAGCCCAAATGGTGCAAAGGGCAAAAGAAAATGCACTTGCGCAGGGCATAACAAACATTGACTATCTGCATTTAGATTTGTCAGATGAAAAACAGGTGTACGAAGCCTTAGCCGCAGGCTTTGATAAAGTGTTGATTGACCCGTCTAGAGAAGGGGCATTGACGGTTTGTCACGCGCTCGCGAAAGCAAAACCAAACACGATAGTGTATGTTTCTTGCAACCCCAGCACATTTTCCCGCGATGCACGTGTATTGCTAGAGCAAGGTTATAAAATGAAGAAGGCCGGTGTAATTGAAATGTTTCCATACACCCAGCATATGGAAATGATGGCACTCTTTACACGCCAGGAAAACAACGAGTAACGGTTATGGTATCTACAAGAAAAGTTCACGCCGCAGAGCGCCCTCCCTTTGAGGTTTGGCTGGACAGCCTGTCATTGAGTGAAGAAACCAAAGAAAAACTTCATCATGTATCCTCCATACCTGAGCGATTGTTAGTTGGCCAAGAAATGGTTGAGATATTGTGTCAGCTAAACATGGACGATGTGACGCTTCAGGCTGCCCTTGTCTTTCCTTATTGTGAGCAACACGCCTTATCGGAGAATGATATTGCCCAAGAGTTTGGCGAAGAAATTCGCGATCTCGTGGTTGGCGTTAGGCGGATGGACGCCATTAAGTCTCTTCATGCTCGTAAAATTAGCGGCTCTTCTTTTAACGAAAAGTCAGATGAGCAACACATAGACAGTATTCGCCGTATGTTATTGGCGATGGTGGAAGATGTGAGAGCCGTCGTGATTAAAATGGCTGAACGTATATGCGCGCTTCAGCAAGTCAAAAAAGCGGATGAAGAAACTCGCGTCATGGTGGCACGGGAATGCGCCAGTATTTATGCCCCGTTAGCAAACCGTCTTGGGATAGGGCAGTTAAAGTGGGAGCTAGAAGATCTTGCGTTTAGATACTTACATCCAGACACTTACAAGCAAATAGCTAAACAACTAGATGGCAAGCGTAAAGCCCGCGCAGAATACATAGATGCCATTGTTGATGACTTACAACATATTCTTAATACTGAAAATATCCGTGCTGATGTGTATGGACGGCCAAAGCACATTTACAGCATCTGGAAAAAAATGCAGAAAAAAAGGCTGACGTTTGAGCAGCTTTTCGATATTCGCGCGGTACGAATTATTGCCGAGCGATTGCAAGATTGTTATGCCGCACTCGGCACCGTGCATGCCAGCTTCAAGCATTTGCCTAACGAATTTGATGATTACATTGCCACGCCTAAAGCCAATGGATACCAATCGATACATACTGTTATTGTGGGGCCAGAGGGCAAGCCAGTAGAAATTCAAATTCGCACCCAGAAAATGCATCAGGATGCCGAACTTGGTGTGGCTGCTCACTGGAAATACAAAGAGGGCAGTACAGGTAAGCAATCGGGTTATGATGAACGAATAAACTGGCTACGTCGAATACTCGCTTGGCAAGAAGAAGTGGCCGAATCCGGTGACTTAGTTGAAGAATTACGCAGTCAAGTTTTCGATGACCGTGTCTATGTGTTCACGCCAAAAGGAGACGTTGTAGACTTGCCGCAAGGCGCTACCCCTCTTGATTTTGCTTACTACATCCACAGTAATGTTGGGCATAGATGTATAGGCGCAAAAGTGAATGGACGAATTGTTCCTTTTACCTATCAGTTGCACAGCGGCGACCAAATTGAAGTGCTTACTGGTAAAGCGTTGAACCCCAGCCGAGATTGGATGCATCCTGGATTAGGGTATGTCCATTCGTCACGGGCGCGGGCCACCATACACACCTACTTTAAAAAGCAAGACAGAGATAAAAACCAAGCGGCGGGTAGAGAGTTGTTAGAGCGTGAAGTGCAGCGCGCGCACCTACCACAAAAAATACCACAGGAAGCCTGTGAGAAATTTAATCTGCAAACAGTAGAAGACCTCTACACCGCCATTGGTGCTGGCGATGTTCGGGTGATGCAGGTTATTAATTTCCTGCATCACTTACAAGAGCCCGAGCAAGAAGCGCCTGAAATTAGCCCGAAAGTAAAAACCCGCAAAGTTGCGCGAGGGGCTGGCAAAAAAGATGCTGTGGTCGTTCAGGGCGTTGGCCACCTTATGAGTCAGTTAGCAAATTGCTGCAAGCCGGTACCGGGTGAACCTATTATGGGCTATATCACCCAAGGCCGCGGCGTGAGTGTGCACAAAGAGGGATGTGAACAATTAGGGCATCTGCTACAACAGCATCCTGAACGGCAAATTGAAGTGAATTGGTCTGACGCCATCAATGTTGGGTTTGAAACCTCCATTGATATTTTCTGTCATGACCGAACCGGATTATTACGCGACATTACCACAGTGCTTGCGAATGAAAATGTGCCATTACTGGGTGTAAACAGTTTAAGTGATAAACATAGGCAAACGGCGCTTATTACTATTTCCGTAGAAGTGCAAGACAGGGATACCCTATCAAAAGTGCTTTCTCGACTCAGGCAGTTAAGTGGTGTAACCGATGCAAGACGAAAACAGTTTTAAGCTAGCCAACGTCTCCCGCCTTCTTTCTATTATGGCGCAACTGCGACACCCTGAGCATGGGTGTCCGTGGGACGTTAAGCAAACCATGGCAAGCTTAACCCGTTACACAATAGAAGAGGCCTACGAAGTCGCCGATGCGATTGCCTCAGGTAATGCTGCGGATATCCGTGATGAGTTAGGCGACTTGCTTTTTCAAGTGGTGTTTTACGCCCAGCTTGCCGATGAAGATGGCTTATTTCATTTTGACGATGTAGCTAATACGCTATGTGAAAAATTAATTCGTAGGCACCCCCACGTATTTGGTGATGAAACCGGCGCGGTACTTAGCGATGAAGACTTAAGTGAGCAATGGGCACGTATTAAGGCCGAAGAAAAAAAAGGAAAGGAAGGGCAAGAACGGGAGCCCTCTTTACTTGATGCTGTGCCAAGAGGATTACCTGCCCTAATGTTTGCACAAAAGTTACAAAAAGCGTGTGCAAAGGTGGGATTTGACTGGCCAGATACGCTACCTGTATTAGCTAAGGTACGCGAGGAAGTAGATGAAATTCAACAGGAAGTTGAAGCACCTTCACCTAATCAAGAAGCTATTGAAGAAGAAATTGGAGATGCATTGTTTGCCATGGTAAACCTTGCGCGGCACTGCCAGGTAGATGCAGACACCGCCCTTCGAAAAGCGAGCCATAAGTTTATTGATAGGTTTAACGGGGTGGAGAACGCGGCGGCGCAGCAACAAAAAACACTATCCGCCTTGTCACTTAACGAAATGGAAGCCCTTTGGCAACAGGTGAAAGCAGCATCAAAGGGCAAGGGTTAAGGGGAAACTGACTTAACGCTTTTCTTTTAGTTTAGCCTCAAGCTCGACAATGTCTTGTTGTCTTGCTTTCGTGGCAAGGGGGCGTCCTTGCTTACCCGGCGCTTGTTTGGCTTTCTCTAAATACTGCGCGGCCTCATCGTAGTCTTTTTCATCAAATAAAAATTCCGCATAAAAGTAATTAGAATCTAGCCCATTGGGGTTAACTTCAAGGGCTTCTTTAAACAGTTTTCGGGCTTTTTTGTCGCTGCCAAATCCCACAGGCCAGCCCGGTACCTTATGGTACAAAGAAGCGAGAATACCCAAGCCTGCGCCCTCTAATGCCGTTTTATCGGCCGCGATGGCGCGCTCTAAATTTTCCTTCGCTTGTTTGGCAAGATCTAATGCGTCAAGGCCGCCTTTGGCTCTAGCTGCGCCGGATTGAGAGACAGCCAGCCATATCAGAGATTCAGGGTTATGGTTAGCGTCTTCAGCGTACTGACTGGCCGTGTCAATTAACGTTAGGAATTGGCGAAATTGCGCCTCTTTTGGCACCGTGTAGGTGATTTCGTCCCATGTTTGTTGGATGGATGCTAAGCCGTTTGGGTTGGCGTATAGGGCAGTACTAAATAGTAAAAAAGTGGAGGCGATAAGTAATCGTTTAAGCATAGTGATAAGCCATTTATTATTATGTGGGCGAAAAATTAGCGGCAAAAGGTACTCTTAACGCATAGGCGTTGGCAAGTAGGAATTCACCCAAGATTTATTTAGAGAAAAAGAGAATGCACTTCATTGGTTGGGAATAACTGACTTATGCACGAATTTTACGCAACTTTTTTCTAAATTGGGGTTCGCATTTCCCCCAATTCCTGTATAATTCGCGCCCTGCCCAGTTACGCCCACCTTTGGGAAGGTGGAAGAATCGGCCGGCTCGAAGGGGTCTTTGTGTTGATTTTAAGGTGATTTCTGGTGTTCAGAAATCAGTAACGACGATATTATTCGGGTGAATTTGAAAATGAAAACTTTTGTTGCTAAGCCAGAAACGGTACAACGTGACTGGTATGTGGTAGACGCCACAGACAAAACTCTAGGCCGTTTGGCTTCTGAAATCGCACTACGCCTTCGTGGCAAGCACAAGCCAGAGTACACGCCTCACGTGGACACTGGTGATTACATCATCGTAATCAATGCTGAAAAAGTAGCGGTAACAGGCCGTAAAGCGCAAAACAAAATGTACTATGCGCACTCTGGTTACCCAGGTGGTCTTAAAGAGACAAACTTTGAAAAACTAATTGCTCACAAGCCTGAAATGGTTCTTGAAAAAGCAGTTAAAGGCATGTTGCCAAAAGGTCCTCTAGGCCGTGCAATGTTCCGTAAAATGAAAGTTTACGCTGGTGCAGAACATTCGCACGCAGCACAGCAACCACAAGTTTTGGACATTTAAGGAGCTATTAACATGGCAGATACACAATACTACGGCACAGGCCGCCGCAAAAGTTCTACTGCTCGTGTGTTCCTACGTCCAGGCACAGGTAGCATTAAAGTAAACCAACGCGCTCTAGACGAGTACTTTGGTCGTGAAACAGAGTGCATGGTTGTTCGTCAGCCACTTGAACTTGTTGAAATGACTGAGAAGTTCGACCTTTACATCACTGTTAAAGGTGGTGGTTCTAACGGTCAAGCGGGTGCAATCCGTCACGGTATCACTCGTGCTCTTATGGAGTATGATGAAGCACTTCGTCCAGCACTTCGTAAAGCTGGCTTCGTTACTCGTGACGCACGTCGCGTTGAACGTAAGAAAGTGGGTCTTCACAAAGCGCGTAAGCGTCCACAATTCTCAAAGCGTTAATTTTCCGCTTTTTGTATTGCAAAAACCCGGCTTATGCCGGGTTTTTTATTGCCTGAAAAAAAGCAAAAATGTTGGAGGGTTTGATTCTGGTGTGCGTATTAACAGTAAGGTCTAAGAAATAATAAGAGAACGCGTGAAAGTTGTTTATTTGAATACACAATCGAAAACGCCACAACATGCTCAAAGCGATGGGGCGCTCTATGACCTTATAAGTGAACACGAAGGCGCGTTGCGGCGTTTTATTCGTGTGCGTGCTCGCGCAAGTAATGCGGAAGTGGAAGATATCCTACAAGAAATGTATGCCAAGCTATTTTCAATGGAAGGCTTGGTAGAAAAAACCGAACAGCGGCAAGATACGTTTAAGGGTTTTTTATTTACCGTTGTGACTAACCTGATTATCGACAGAGAACGCAGAGCTAAAGTACGTGCAAGGGACGCTCACGAAAGTTACTCCGATACCCACTCAACGCACTGGGAAAATGAGCCAGAAAAACAAGCGGGTATTGCCGAAAAACTCTCCGAAGTGCAACAGGTGTTAGATACAATGAATCCCTACCATAAATCAGCTTTTGTATTGTGTCGTGTTGAAGGGAAGCCCTACAGAGAGATCAGTGACATACTGGGTGTTTCTGTCAGTACTGTTGAAAAATATATTGCGGCAGCGCTTACTGCCATAAGAAATAAGGTTTGTGATTAATGACATCGGATGCCAATACGCAAAGTAAAATTAATCAGACAGCGAGCAATTATGTCGTTCGCTTGTATTCGGGCGAACTAACCGCCAAAGAGGAACAGGATATTCTCGCTTGGTGCAATGAGAGTGAAAGGCATCAATCGGCCTTCGATGAAGCGATAAAAGTGTGGGATGCAGCCAGCGCTTTGCCTATGAACATAGGATGGAGAGAAAAATTAGAGGGGCGTTTCTACCACATACGTTATATGGCAGCTTCCATTGTAGTCGCGTTGTTTTGTTTAACGCTTTATCTGCACCATAGCCTTCAAGGTGAACCGAGTGTAGCGTCGCCGTCACAACATTATGCCACGGCAATTGGCGAGGTAAGCAACGTAGGTTTATCCGATGGTTCTACTATAACGCTCAACACGGATACCGCTGTCACTGTAACCTTTAGCGCGCAAGCTCGGGAGTTATGGTTACTTAAAGGTGAGGCATTTTTTGATATTGCTAAAGCACCCGCACGGCCTTTTCTTATTCATACGGGAGAGAAAATCATTCGCGTGGTTGGCACTAAATTTAATGTTAAGTTATCCGACAGTGGTTTTGATATCGCCGTGGCTGAGGGCATTGTCGCTATTGAGGAAGCAACGTCAAGGAACGCTGCTAACCCTGAGGTGAAGCCCGAACCCGTCTTGCTCGAAGCCGGTGCAATGGCCACCTTTAATCACAATAATGCGCTGATTGCAAAACAAAATAAAGATGTCGTGGATAAAGCACAAAGCTGGCGCTCAGGGTACCTTCGTTTTGATGACGAGCGTCTAGATAAAATTATAGAGAGTTTTAACCGTTATAGAACAAAGAAAATCGTGGTTGACGAAGAGGTTTCTAGCTTGCGAATTAGCGGTGTTTTTAAACTGTCTGAAGGCGATGCAATTCTTACTGCGCTAGAAGCGACCTTACCTATTGATGTGCAAAAAAGTGAGGAAAATATCACCGTTGTGAAAAAATAGCGGAGGAATTCATTTTGGGCTGCGTATTACTAAAAGGGAACACAATACAATACTAAAGGAGCAGCCATGACGTTGCCAAAAAACACAACAAGTGCATTGGCCTTGTGTGTTGCGCTTGCATTAGGTTCAAGCGCTCACGCACAGCAAATCAATAATATTTCTATTCAATCAACTTCATTAGATAGCGCGCTACTCTCTCTCGCAGAGCATAGTGACATTCAAATTCTGTTTTCTGATCCGCGAATACAGCAACTGTCATCACCTTCATTATCTGGCAGTATGGATGTCCAGGACGCACTTTCTTTTCTACTAAAAGATACGGGTTTCACTTTTCAGAAAACGTCTAAAAGAACCTACATCGTTAAGCCCATAAAAAAGCAACCTTCACCGGCCCCTAATACCGAGTCATTATCAACAACCGATGACGCTGGAAGTCGTGAATTGCAGACCAAAGAAGCAAGCGTAGAGCGTATTCAAGTGACAGGGTCGAATATTCGTGGAATGCAAGATACGGGAGCTTTGCCCGTGACAACAATGTCTGCAGAAGACATTGAAGGGTTAGGACTAAGTAGCGGTGCTGAAATTTTGGCTGAACTGCCGCAGCAGGGGGCAGTAAATTTTAATAGCGAGCGTGTGGTTGGCGGGGTTAACGACGCACGGGGCGATGTTTCTTCGGTTAACCTAAGAGGAATAGGTACAGGATATACACTCACACTACTTAACGGTAGGCGCCTTGTTTTACACCCAGGTACGCAAGCGGAAAATTTGGTGCCTGTCACCACAGTAAACTCAAATACTCTGCCAGTAAAAGGCGTGAAGCGTGTGGAAGTTTTACGTGATGGTGCTGCCGCCATTTATGGAACAGACGCTATTTCAGGCGTAGTGAACTATGTATTAGACGACAAATACACAGGCGGTGAAGTCCAAGCGCAATATGGCAGCAGCAAAGGAACCAATCGAGATCAAATTAACCTGTCAGGAGCCGGGGGCTGGTTGTTTAATGACGACCAAACTCATATCACCTTTAGTGGCGGTTACTACCACCGCGATATGGTAATGGCCAGCGAACGTGATTATGCCGCAAGTTCGGATTTACGTAATTTCGATGATCTAGACACTGATTTCATTGGTGATACGCAACTCGATAATCGAACCACGACTACCCCCTGGGGAGAGTTTTCCTCAGGTAGCTTAGGCACTTTTCATTTACAGCCGGCTAGTTATGGAGACTGCAGTGCCGAAGTTAATGAAGACGTGTGTGCATCATCAGGATCAACACCCCGTGATTTGCGATTTGATTCGAACTCACAACGTAGCTTGAGCTCTGAAGTGGATAGGTTAAACCTGTATACCCTTGTTAACCATTATATTAACGATGACATAGAGGTGTACGCGGAGGGGTTGTACTATTCTGCAACCGCAAAACGTATCCGTGAACAATCAGGCAATTTGACCGCGCAGCGTTTTACCGTGGCCGCAGACGCTTTTTACAATCCTTTTGGCGAGGAAGTCACGGTACGTCGCTATCGCCCTATAGACACGGGGTCTCGGAATATTGAAGTGGACGACTACAGTTATCGTTTACTTGCAGGCACCCGAGGCTATCTAGGAGATTGGGATTTTGATTCAGCCGTATTGTACTCGAAAGCAAACACGCTAGATTCCGCCAACCGAATTAATACCACGTTATTTCAACAAGCAGTAAACAGTACGGATGAAAGCACCGCTTACAACATATTTAGTGGGGCTAGTCTGACACATCCCAATACGGCTGACGATACTGAGGTGCCACAAAGCGTTATTGATAGTTTTACCATTGATATTGAAAGAGAATCTGAAACAGAATTGGCCTCAATCGATGCAAAAATATCCCGCCCAGACTTATTTAGCCTCCCAGCTGGTGAAGTGGGCTTTGCCGCTGGGGTTGAATATCGCTACGAAAGCTTTTTTGATAAACGAAGCGATGCACTAAATGGGACTTTGTACTTTAGTGACCTAGTAGGAGGTACCTCAACAGAGATTGCTAGCCAAGTATTGGGGAGTAGCCCTACCCCTGATGCCAGTGGAAGTCGAAACGTCGTGTCTGCATTTGCCGAATTTGCAGTCCCTTTGATTGTCGACAAACCATTTATTGAAAGCTTGAATCTGCAGATTGCCGGTCGTTATGAGGACTTCTCTGATGTGGGCAGCATTTTTAAACCAAAGGTGGCAATGGCATGGGTGATGAATGACAACGCCATGATTCGTGGTGCATATTCTGGTGGTTTTAAAGCGCCTGGTTTGCCACAAACTACGGCCGTTGATGTGGCGCGCTCGAATACTCGCAGCGATCCTGTCACTCAGACTAGCCGAGGTACCCTTGAACTTAGGAACGGTAGCGATAGTTTAAGCCCTGAAGAAAGTGAAAACTACTCTTTTGGTATTGTACTTACGCCGATGAAAGATTTGACTCTCACTGTGGATTGGTGGGAGATTCAACAAGAAAATACCGTAGGCATTTTGAGTAGTCAGACACTGATTTTATATGATGCGCTGTTACGCAGTCAGGGAAGCGAATATGAAAATGTGATCCGCGACGAAAACAATGAAATTGTTTATATTCGAAACGATTACACCAATTTGTTACCAAGAGAAATCTCGGGTGTTGACTACAGTGTGGACTATCGATTTGAAACAGAAATGGGCAACTTTTCCGTAAAACTTAGTGCTGCAAATTTAACAAAGTTTGACCAAGGTACAGATGCTATTACCGCCATGGTGCTTGAGGCTCAAGATGCGGGTAACGAAGCGTTATTGTATGAGGGCGATCAAGTATCTATATCAGGCACAAGTGGCAGTTTAATCCGACAAAATGAGCGGCCGAAATGGAGAGCAAATCTATCATTAGGTTATGCAAAAGATGCGTGGCGTGCAGGGCTAAAATATCGATATGTGAGCGACGTTGAAGATACCAGCTTAAATTACACTAACGATGAAGGTGATTTGGTTAATTATATTATCGATCATTGGTCAACATTAGATGCCTATGTGAGTTATCGCTTTAGTGAAGATGCGCTATTTAGCGGTCGCACTAAGTTAACCGTTGGCATGAGAAACCTCACTGATGAAGCGCCACCTTTTACTGATGAAACGTTCGGTTACAGCAGTGCTTTGCATTCTTCGTTAGGGCGTTACACCTATGTCACGCTAAATCACAAGTTTTAATTTGGTCGCACGCCGCCCTAGCGATATGTCATTTCGCGAATGAAATGTTAAGGGCGGCAACCCAATGGAGATATTATGTTTCGATTTTCAATACTGCTTTGTATAGTTTTTACGCTCTTTCTGTTACCTAAGGCTAATGCTTGTGAATTTAGTGATGTGTCCTTCTCAGCTGATTTTGTGTCAGGAAGCTTGGATAGTTGCCATTTGAATGATTCAGGAGAGTATGTACTCACTTTTTTGCCTGAGGATAAACCCATTAATCCCAGTCCTTGGTTTTACTTTAGTGTTACCGCGAAGCAATCTCAAAGTGTGGCCATCGTGTTACGCTTCGATGGCTTTTCGCCGCGCTATCTACCTAAGTTTAGTCGCGATAAAAAGCATTGGTCTTATCTGCCTTTTGATACAAAGGGAGATGGTATGACTATCACCCTTGAAGCAACCTCAACACCGCTTTACATCGCGGCACAAAAGCCCATATTGAACGATGACTATACGTCGTGGATGGAAAAGGCGGCGAAGCAATTTGCTATTCAGCCAGTCACCTTGGGTCAATCAATAGAGGGGCGGGATATAGCTGGCTTTACACTAAGCAAAGAGAGCAATAAGGAGTGGGTGATATTTGTTGGGCGACAGCATCCACCCGAAGTGACTGGCGCAGTGGCCATGTTTGCGTTTTTGGAGGAATTCTTAACGACGACCCAAAACGCCTCGGCCTTTTTGTCACGTTTTAATGTATTGGTGGTACCTAATATTAATCCCGACGGCGTTTACCATGGCCATTGGCGTCACAATTTAGGGCATAAGGATTTGAACCGCGACTGGAATGTATTTGCTCAACCGGAAACTCGGGCGGTGAAAGCTTACTTAGATAAGATTACCGATGCTGGAGGCAAAATCGTTATGGGAATGGATTTTCATTCCACCCACAATAATGTTTTTTATACTATCCCACAAACCGAATCCATCGCTCCCACCACTATGGTGGTGTCTTGGCTAGATAATCTTCAGCAGAAAACGAAAGGTGTGTTCAAGGTGCTGGATAAGCCTGGAACATCGCCGGGTAAGGGGGTATTTAAGCAATTTATGGCAGACGTTTATAACGTACACGGAGTGACCTACGAAGTTGGCGATAATGAACCCGACGTAAAAACACGCTATGTTGCGCGCCATGCAGCAAAGACGCTCATTGATGTGCTGCTTGATACTAAGGCTGAAGATTTTGTACTTAACACCTGCCCGGCAGAAAGCTGTTAACGATGACTAACGCACAGCATTCAAGCGGCTTGCTCAATGAAATAAAAACGCGCTTTTCGGTGAATTTGAGTCGTAGCTGCAAATAACAATGATTTAATAATTAACAAGAATTTGGGCTAATTTTGCTCAAATTCTTGATTTTGTTCCAATCCCTCGCTAATTCTTTACTCACGGCGCATATTAAATTATTGCTTAAATATCAGTAAAACCTTGTGTTTATAAGGGCTTTTCTTTTATCATTTGCGGTCGAAAATTTAGTAAAATCTCGTGAATTCTTAGGCGCGTCAAAAAATGCCCCTAAGTTGCTTTCATGACAAGCCATATGATGCCACGACACAAGCATGATAAAACCAGTATAAGCTTGTGTTTCACATCATAAATATCCAAACCTGGAGAAATGTGGATGAGCAATGTATCTGTAGATGCAACAGAGTCTGCACAGAATGATAACCAGCCAGAAAACAACACTCGACGTCGGTTCTTGACCGTTGCCACGTCGGTCGTTGGTGGTGTGGGTGTTGTCGGTGCTGCTGTGCCTTTTATTGCGTCCTGGAATCCAAGTGCCAAAGCGAAAGCTGCTGGTGCTGACGTTGAAGTTGATATCAGCGGGATTGAGCCTGGACAACTTGTACGTGTAATGTGGCGAAGCAAACCAGTATGGATTGTACGTCGTACGCCAGCGATTTTAGAAGAGCTTGGTACGCACGAAGATAAACTTAAAGATCCTAACTCTGAAGCCGAGCAGCAACCTACTTTTGCTCAAAATCGTTTCCGTTCGATGAAAGAAGAGTACCTAATTTTGGTGGGTATCTGTACGCACTTAGGGTGTTCTCCTCAGCATCTTAAAGATGGCGCATTCGAAGAAGTGGTTGAAGGTGTACCAGATGGCTTCTTCTGTCCGTGTCACGGTTCTAAGTTCGATATGGCTGGGCGCGTTTTTCAAAACGTACCTGCTCCATTAAACCTAGTTGTACCGCCTTATCAGTTCGTTGATGACACTACCATTATCATCGGCTCAGAAGCGGAGGTTGCATAATATGAACGCTTTCCTAGGTTGGATAGAAGAACGCATCCCAATGATGCGCGTAGCCAACATGCACGCGCTTCAATATCCGGCGCCAAAAAACATGAACTTTTGGTACGTATTCGGATTCCTAGCCACGATTGTTCTGGTGAACCAAATTGTTACTGGTATTTGGCTAACCATGAATTTCGTTCCCTCTTCAGAAGGCGCCTTTGCTTCTGTTGAATACATCATGCGTGAAATCGACTACGGTTGGATTATTCGCTATATGCACAGTACTGGCGCGTCAGCGTTCTTTATTGTGGTATATCTTCACATGTTCCGTGGCATGATTTACGGCTCTTACCAGAAGCCTCGAGAGCTTCTATGGGTGTTTGGTATGTTTATTTACCTAGCGCTTATGGCAGAAGCTTTCATGGGTTATGTATTACCTTGGGGGCAAATGTCTTACTGGGGTGCACAGGTAATCGTATCACTGTTTGGTGCTATTCCTGTTGTCGGGCCTGACCTTGTTATTTGGCTTCAGGGTGACTATGTTATCTCTGGCGCTACCCTTAACCGTTTCTTCGCATTACACGTGATTGCGTTGCCACTGGTTATCGTTATTCTTGTCTTCCTTCACATCATCGCACTTCACGAAGTGGGTTCTAATAACCCAGACGGTATTGCGATTAAGCATAAGAAAGGCTCGCTGCCTGAGTCTGAGAAGACTAAATATGAAATTCACGAGTACTACACAAGCAAGTACGACATTGCTGATGACGTATTGCCGTTCTTCCCGCACATTGTGTTGAAAGACCTTGTTGCCTTCTGTGTGTTCTTAGCATTGTTCACTTATGTGTTGTTCTTTGCCCCTGAAATGGGCGGTAAATTCCTAGAACACCCTAACTTTGAAATTGCCAACCCACTGAAGACGCCTGAGCATATTTTCCCTGTTTGGTACTTCACGCCATTCTACGCCATCCTTAAAGCGGTTCCAGATAAGCTATTTGGTGTTCTTGCTATGTTTGGTGCTATTGCAGCGCTATTTGCTCTGCCTTGGCTAGACCGTGGACGCGTTAAATCGTGGCGCTATCGTTGTGGCCTACACAAGGTAAACCTCATTGTCTTTGCGATTGTGTTTATCTTCCTAGGTTACTTAGGTGGTACACCGCAAGAAAACTGGAAAATCATTGCGTCACAAATTGCGACGGTAATGTACTTCGGTTTCTTCGTGGCACTGTTCTTGTACAGCAAAAACGAAAAAACTAAACCTGTGCCAGAGAGGATCCCTAAATGAAAAAAATGATGTGCTTTTTAGTCTTCTTCCTGCCGGGCCTAGCTGTTGCTGCAGGTGGAAGCGTACATTTGGATAAAGCGCCGATTGATTTAACTGACAAGGCGTCGTTGCAACGTGGTGCTCAGTTATTCATGAACTATTGCTTGGGCTGCCACTCAATGAAGTATCAGCGCTATCAGCGTTCGTTCCAAGATTTAGGTATTTCTGACGAACTGGGTGAAAAGTATTTGCAGTTTACGGGTGAAAAAGTCTCAGACTATATCACTCGTGCTATGCCTGAAGAGGCTGCTGCTGGTTGGTTCGGTGCTGCGCCACCCGACCTAACACTCGTTGCTCGTGTTCGAGGTGAAGACTGGATTTACACTTACCTACGTTCTTTCTATGTTGATGAAAGTCGTCCGTTCGGTGTAAACAACACCGTCTTCCCAGAAGTGGGCATGCCACACGTATTACAACCTCTTCAAGGTACGCCTACCCGTACTTACGAAGAACATATGGTTGATGGTGAAAAGGTTAAGCGTTATGTGGGTATCAAATCAGATGGTACTGGCGCGCTTTCACCGGGTGAATACGACCAAGCGGTTGCAGATATTGTTAACTTCTTGGAATACACCGGTGAGCCAGCAAAACTTGAGTCTCACAAAATAGGTAAGTGGGTACTTGCCTTTATCGCTGTGTTGTTCGTCTTTGTTTACTTATTGAAGAAAGAATACTGGCGAGAAGTACACTAATTCTCCAAGAATTATGTATAATAGGAAAGGGGGCGTCTCGCCCCCTTTTTTGGCATTTAAAATTCGTCCTTATCTTAAGGGCATAACTCATTTCTCGACGGAGGAAAATGAATGGCCGTAGCCGCGAATAAACGTTCTATTATGACGTTGTTCTCTGACACAATTGATATTTATAGCCATCAGGCACGAATTGTGTTGGCAGAAAAAGGTGTGGGTGTTGAAATCAGCTACACAGATCCTAGCAACCTGCCAGAAGATCTGCTGGAGCTAAACCCTTACGGTACTGTTCCAACTCTTGTTGACCGCGAACTGGTGCTCTATAACTCGCATATCATCATGGAATATCTTGATGAGCGTTTTCCGCATCCGCCATTGATGCCGGTATACCCAGTTTCACGTGGTCAAAGTCGTCTTATGATGCACCGCATTGAACAAGATTGGTATTCACTTGCTGCACGGATTTTCCGTGGAGAAGGTGATGTTGAGTCAGCACGTAATGATTTACGCGAAGCTTTACTCGCGCTTGCACCTGTATTTGGTGAAATGCCTTACTTCATGAGCGAAGAGTTTAGTTTGGTTGATTGTTATCTTGCTCCGCTATTGTGGCGTTTACCGGCATTAGGTATTGAGCTAAACGGTGCTGGCAGCAAAGAAATTAACGCCTACATGAACCGCATTTTCTCACGCAGTTCGTTTAAAGCGTCATTAACTGACCAGGAACGAGAGATCCACAACCCACTATGACATCCATGACTTCGAATCAGCCCTATTTACTAAGGGCCTTTTACGAGTGGATAGTGGACAACGATTTAACGCCATACATTGTTGTTGATGCAACGAATGAATTGGTTGATGTGCCACAAGAGTTTGTGAAAGACGGCCAAATAGTGCTTAACGTCTCGCCTAGCGCCTGCGTTAATTTTATGCTCGATTTGGACGGCATTTCTTTTCAAGCGCGTTTTGGTGGTCAACCTCGGCGTTTAAGTATGCCTTGTCATGCCGTAATGGCAATTTACGCCCGTGAAAACGGTGCAGGCACTGTATTTACTACAGAAGAAGAAATGGCGAAGAACACAGAGTCTACGCCTTCTCAGCCTCAAGGCCCAGCCTCTCTTGATGAGACAGAAACGCCTGATAATTCAGATGCGCCAGTGCCACCTAAAAAAGGTAAGCCTACGCTTAAGATTATTAAGTAATTCCTTCACTGACTTTCTGCGTTCTTGCAGAAAGTCAGCTTATCGTGATTTTTTTGTGATAGTTTTGCGATAAATTCCCGCCAATATTTCCTTCGAGCTTTAACAACAAAGAAGGAAAAAGCAATGTTACGTTTCAATTCAAATGGTTTCCGTTTTCGTCAAACCGTATTAGCAACCGGACTGTTAGCCGCTTCTGGTTTAGCACATAGTGCTGAGTTAGATGTCACGGTGCAAAACCTGACGCAAGGTATTTATTTTACGCCTATTTTAATTTCGGCTCACAGCAGTGATGCTAGTTTATTTGAATTAGGCGAAACCGCCACCACTGAGTTACAAGCTATGGCTGAGGGCGGAGATATCAGCGGGTTAGCGGCGTCCACTGAGGCGCTATCTGCCAACAATGTATCTAACCCGGCAGAAGGCCTATTAGCCCCCGCAATGAGCACCACTGCAAGTTTAAGCACCGATGAAGGTAACGATGTACTTAGCATTGTCGCAATGATGTTACCAACTAACGACGGTTTTATTGGCTTAGATAACTGGTCTATTCCCGAAGAAGCGGGCACTTACACTCTATACCTTAACGCCTATGATGCTGGCACAGAAGCCAATGATGAAATTCGCGGTAGCGGTACACCGGGCGAGGCTGGTTTACCGGTTCCTCCGCCATTAGAAGGTCTGGTGGGAAACAATGGTACCGGTGTGGCAGCAACGATATCTAACGCCAACGTCCATATTCACCCTGGCAACATTGGGGACGACGAAGGGATGGGGGGGCTAAGTGATGTGGACAATACCGTGCAACGCTGGCTGAACCCGGTAGCGAAAGTGACAGTTGTTATTAGCGAGTAAGCTGGGGGAAGCTATGAAGCGTATTAATAAAACCATATATAGTGCCAGCCTGCTAAGCGCAGCGATGGTATTGTCAGCATGTTCTGACAACGATAACAACGATGAAGTAGTGGTGACACCACCGCAGCCCATTACCTATACGTATCAAGTCGACGTGGTAAATTTAACCAATGGACAGCCTGCCTCACCCATTGCTATTGCTTTACACGACCTTGATATGCCGATGTGGGCGATTGGAGAACCGGCTACGGACGGTTTGGCGTTGCTAGCCGAGTCTGGTGATAGCAGTGAGTTTTTAGCGGTAACAGAGCTACTGGCCACAGCATCAGCAGACGATCCTACACCGCCTGGCGAACGTGTTTCAGTCACCATCAGCATTAACGACAACGCCGCGACAGCATTAACGGTGGCTGCCATGTTAGGTAACACCAATGATGCGTTCACCGGGTTGACTGCAATGGACCTATCTCAACTTAACGTTGGCGAGGTGATGACGCGTTTCAGTTTAACTTATGATGCGGGAACAGAAGCCAATACTGAATCGGCAATGTCGGTGCCAGGCCCAGCAGGCGGTGGCGAAGGCCCCAGTGAGGGGAGGGAAGCCCATGATTTTGTGACCATGCACCCGGGTGTGGTGTCAACTGAAGGGGGGTTATCGTCCTCGGTATTAACTGCAGATCAGCGATTCGATAACCCCACATTAAGAATTTCTGTAATGAGAATGGAATAATTTTTAACACACTCCGGTCTTGTGTAATAAGGGCAATACTGGAGTGTGACATGATTCTTGTAATATTCAGCTGTAACCAACAACAGCGGCAAATACAACAATGCTTAAATGAACACGGCTATGTGCATGACCTTGTCTCTACTTATATGTCGGCGAAAACATTGTTATCTCAGCACTACCCGCTCATTATTGTAGAAGCGAAAGGCAGTGCGGCATGCAGTGAAAAAATCACCCGTATACGTGAGCAGTGTGACGGAAGTTGGATAATGGCTATTGAACCTGAAGGTATGTTAACCGATGGCGCCAGTTATCTTGAAGCCGGCGCAGACGACCACCTTCCGCAACCCTTTAATGAACGTGTATTTATTGCCCGAGTACGTGCCCATTTAAGACGTGTCGCTATACCCGACATTCAGACAGTTGACACTGATGCGGTCAATGTTGGACCTTTCACCATTGACTCGCGCTTGCATTCGGTGACGGTAAACGGTGAAGATGTGAAGCTAACCGCCAGAGAATTTACTCTGCTGTACCATTTATGTCGTCACCCGAACCAGGTTTTTTCGCGCAATCAATTATTAAGTGCGGTGTGGGGCTACAACCACGAAGGATACGAGCATACCGTGAACACCCATATGAATCGGTTGCGCAATAAATTAGATGCTGTGATTTCTTATCATCAAGCTGGTCAGCTTCTGCAAACGGTGTGGGGAGTGGGCTACAAGTTCAACAGCCAAGGGTTAGCGAACAAAGTCATGAGCGCATAACATACCTGCAAGTGACGTGCGGCACGTATGCGTGTTCCTCTTACTAAAGTGAGGTTAGACTAAAAACAGGGTTGCTGTGCCTAAGAAAGCAAATATTCCCACCACATCGGTGATGGTCGTTAATATAACGCTACCGGCTAAGGCTGGGTCTATTTTAAGCCGTTTCATGATCATAGGTAACGTGGCTCCAGCCAGCGCTGCGGCAATCATATTAACCAGCATAGCAAAGGCGATAATAACGCCTAACATATAGTCTTGTTTCCATAAGGCAATAACACTGGCAATTAACACTGCCCAAATAGCCCCGTTCAAAAAGCCAATAGATATTTCTTTGCTAATCAACCATCGTGAGTTACTGGCGTTTACGTGACCCAATGCCATACCACGTATCACCAATGTCAGGGTTTGATTTCCAGCAACCCCTCCCATACTCGGCACAATGGTGTTGAGTATAGCTAATACCGCCAATTGGCTTAATGTTGCTTCAAATAAGTCACTGACCATCGCCGCCATTAAGGCAGTTACCAAGTTAACGGCCAGCCACACTGAACGGCGTTTAGTACTTTGCATAACGGGGGCAAAGGTATCTTCGTCATCATCCAAACCCGCCATACTCATCATCGAGTGTTCAGCATCTTCACGAATAATATCGACCACGTCATCAATGGTAATTCGGCCTACTAAGCGATGGCGTTCGTCGACAACCGGGGCAGATAGCCAATTATACCTTTCAAATAAACTCGCTACCTCGTCGTCGGGCATATTGACCGGGATAGCTTCTGACTCTTCATCCATTACATCAGACACTTTTGCGTCTGTATCTGCGGTCAGTAATCGTGCTACGGGAACAATGCCAACCAAATTATCGGTACGATTCACCACGTAGAAGGTATCGGTGTTTTCCGGTAATTCGCCTTTTAAGCGAATGTATCGAAGGACGACATCAATGGTGACATCTGGGCGAAGAGTGATGGTGTCGGTATTCATTATGAAACCGGCGGTTTCTTCACCGTAGGAAAGGGCTTGCTCGGCGCGTAATCGGTCTTGGGCATCCATCGAGGCAAGGATGTCTTGTAATACTGGTTCTGGAAGACTACTTAGGGTTTCCGCTAAGTCGTCGGTGTCCATTTCTTCTAGTGCGTCCACAACATTAGCAGGCAACATTTTGGTAATGATGCCGTTACGCACGTCGTCCGACAGTTCTTCTAAAATATCACCATGAAAATCGCTATCAATAAGCTCCCATAGCTCGTCACGTGTGCGGCTAGGGCTAGACTCTAAAATGTGAGCAACATCGGATGGGGGCAGTTCAAGCAACAGTTTACGTACGGAAACAAACTGACCGTTTATTAGTGCACCGTTGAGTGCACGTAATTGGCTTTGTACGTATTTAGAGACCAGAGCTTCTGCCACAAAATTCGCCTAAGGAATTGGATTTTCTATTGTTCTAGGATATCGCAATAGGCATGACGCTGTCATGACAAATAAAGTGGCTAGAGGACAATATGCTTAGAATATAGCCACTTCGATAGTGCAATTTAAGCTAAGAGAGGGGGAAGGGAGGCATTCGACTAACGCGCGCTTATTCGTCTTCGTTGAAGCGACCTTCAATTAACGTTTCAATGGCCTTTAACGCTTGTTCTTCATCTTTGCCTTCTACGACCACTTTGACTTGTTCACCTTGGTGACTTTCTAGCATCATGAGCCCAAGAACGCTGTTGGCATCTGCTTGTTTGTCGCCCTTTACAAGAATAATTTTAGCGTCAAATTGATTCGCTAATTGCACCAGTTGAGTAGCCGCTCTGGCGTGCAGGCCAAGCTTGTTCACAATGGTAAGTGTTTTTTCAATGGTCATTACTGATTTAATTCTCTATGTCGAAGTTGCACGTCAGGGTGCAAATCGCTGAAAGTCTTTGCCAATGTCTGGGCGATAAACACAGAGCGATGCTGGCCTCCGGTACACCCTATGGCGATGGTTACATAACTTCTGTTGTTACGCTCTAAGTGGGGAAGCCACGTGGTAATGAGGTTTTGAATTTGCCAAATAAACTTGGTCACCACCGGTTGAGAGCCTAAAAATACTTCTACGGGGGCATCTAACCCTGTCAGGTGTTTTAAATCAGGCTCCCAATGAGGGTTAGGGAGAAAACGGGCGTCGAAAACATAATCGGCATCTTTAGGAATACCATGTTTGAAGCCAAAGGATTCAAATACCAATACCAGGCGAGAACTCTTTTTACCTAAAATTCGCTCACGTATTAATTCAGCAAGTTGGTGAATGGTCAGTTTATCGGTATCTATGTATAAGTCTGCTCGTTCAATCACAGGAGCGAGTAAAGCGGCTTCCGCTTTAATAGATTCAGACAAAGACTTATTCAGTTTTGCCAATGGATGTAATCGTCGGGTTTCACTAAAGCGTTTGACGAGAATGTCGTCACTGGCATCAATGTAGACGATGGTCATGGACCAAGAAGAGGGAAGGTAGTCGAGTATTTCAACTAAATCGTCTGGGTTTTTGGGTAGGTTACGTACATCAATACTTACAGCAACTTGATCGTATTCGTCGACTACCGTATGGGTAAGGGTAGGTAATAAATTGACGGGGATATTATCTACGCAGTAATACCCTAAATCTTCCAGTGCCCGTAAAGCAACAGACTTCCCTGACCCCGAACGACCACTAATAATAATTAGTTTCAATTGGCCTCTCCCTTAAGATGGCATTAGAGTTAGCTTAGCGCTGCAATAATATCATCGCTATTGGTGGCACGCCTAATTGCCTTCACGGTCTCTTTGTCACTCAATTTACCTGCAACCGTGGCTAGGGTTTGTAAGTGCCCCTCGGTTTGCTCTTCTGGAACCAATAAGGCAAAGAAAATATCTACAGGTTGGTTGTCCAGCGCGTCAAAGTTGATGGCAGGGTTACTAGTTACAATAATGGCGATAACACTTTCCAATCCTGCCAGTCGACCATGAGGCAGTGCAATACCATTTCCAATACCCGTACTGCCCATTCTCTCGCGGTTCAATAGGCTCGTGAGTACTGTCGTTTCATCAATATTATCGTTGTTTTTGGCAGCGATATTACTGATGATCTCTAGAATTCGTTTTTTGCTGTTACATTGAACCGCACATTCAGTGCGGTCCAAACTTACGATTGCTTGAATTTCCATAAGCGTGAGTTAATGCTTTTTCAGCTTTTCCTTATGCTTTATGACTTGCCTGTCTAGTTTGTCAACCATGCTGTCTATTGCTGCATACATATCAGTATTTTCAGAGGAAGCAAAAACCTCAGCGCCACTTAAATGCATGGTCGCTTCGGCTTTCTGATTAAGTTTTTCAACATTGAGAATGACATGCACATTAGAAATGTGATCAAAGTGCCTCTCTAGTTTGCTGAACTTGGTATCGACATAATTACGCAAAGAGTCGGTGATTTCGACGTGATGACCAGTAAGGTTGATTTGCATATTTCGTCTTCCTTATATTTATGAGCCAGTTAAAGTAAGCTCTTTCGCTGGTTAGACGGTGGAATCGACAATGATTCCCGGTATTTTGCTATTGTCCGCCGGGCGACTTTAATGCCCTGTTCGGCCAACAATTGAGCAATCTTGCTATCACTTAGTGGCTTGCTTGGCGTTTCAGCCGCTACAAGCTTTTTAATCAGCGCGCGGATGGCAGTAGATGAACACTCACCCCCAGACTCCGTGGCAACGTGACTAGAAAAGAAGTACTTCAATTCAAATATCCCACGTGGGGTATGCATATACTTTTGCGTGGTGACACGTGAAATGGTGGATTCATGCATATCAACCATTTCAGCAACATCGTTAAGCACCATGGGCTTCATCATTTCAGGGCCATGTTCAAAAAAGCCCATTTGTTGCTGCACAATACAATTTGCAACCTTCATCAAGGTGTCGTTTCTTGATTCAAGACTTTTAATAAACCATTTTGCTTCCTGCATATGAGAGCGAATGAACTGCGAGTCGCTACTATTTTTTGCTCTTCTGCTCATGGCCGCATATTGCTGGTTCACACTAAGTTTAGGCAAGCTATCTGGATTAAGTTCAACTACCCAACGACCATTTTTCTTGGTGACCGAGACATCGGGTATAACATACTCAGGCTCTTTAGTGATAAGAGCGCTACCTGGGCGAGGATTCAATGTTTGCAACAAGCGCATAGCTTCGCGTAATTGATCTTCTTTAAGACGGCTTTTACGCATCAGCGTACGATAGTCTTTGCTACTGAGTAGGTCTGAGTATTCTTCTATCAGTTGTTTGGCTTCTTTTAACCAAGGCGTATCATCTGAAAATTGGCGAAGCTGAACCATCAAGCATTCTTGTGGTGTACGCGAGCCTGAACCAATAGGATCGAACATCTGAATACGTTTTAATACGCATTCCACTTCGTCTAATTCAACCGGCTCCTCCATATCTTCGGAGTTGACAGACTCTAAAATGTCGTCAAGGGTGACGGTAAGATAACCAGACTCGTCAATTGAATCGATAATAGCCGTTGCGATGGCACGGTCAGTATCTGAAAAGTGGGTAAGACGCATTTGCCATAGCAAATGTGCTTGAATGTCTTCGGTGGTTTCGCCTTGGAAAATCTGCTCATCGTCATTATTCGAGGGCCCAGGGGCGGGTGCAGAAGACGCTGAGTAATATTCGTCCCACGTGCTGTCTATCGGTAATTCATCAGGTAGGTCATTCTTCTCTAATGCGTCACCGGCTTCAAGCGTATCGCTTGATGCGGTAGTAACGGCGTCTTGAGCGACGTCATCCCCGTCGATATTGTTTTTCTCTAATTGAGGCTCATCACTGCCTTCTTCTACTTCAAGTAGAGGATTTGAGTCTAGGGCTTCCTGGATCTCCTGTTGCAGGTCGAGCGTTGACAGCTGCAGCAGTTTTATCGCCTGCTGTAGCTGAGGTGTCATGGTAAGTTGTTGACTGAACTTTAACTGTAAAGATGGTTTCATCTACGTCTTATTTACTGTGCTCTTATTGTGAATATACCAGGTGCATAATTTGAAAAATGACAATTCTGTTACATTAACTATAGCCTGAATTGTTCACCTAGGTATACATCCCTTACTTTTTGATTACTTAAAACCTGCTCTGCCGTTCCTTGGGCTATTAATTCACCGTGACTCACAATGTAGGCTTTTTCACATACATCCAATGTTTCTCGTACATTGTGGTCTGTAATGAGGATACCGATACCTCTATCACGAAGGTGCTGTATTATCTTCTTTATATCATTAACCGATATAGGATCAACACCAGCAAATGGTTCATCGAGTAAAATAAATTGCGGATTGGCTGCTAGCGCACGCGCAATCTCTACGCGACGGCGTTCGCCACCTGATAAACTCATTCCTGTACTATTACGTATATGGTTAATATTAAATTCATCAAGAAGGGCGTCGGCTTCTTCTTCCTGTTGTGATGAATTTAAATCTTTTCGTGTCTGTAAAATCGCCATGATGTTTTCAAACACGGTTAGCTTGCGAAAAATAGAGGCTTCCTGTGGCAGGTAGCCAATGCCCTTACGTGCGCGTTCGTGCATAGGCTGGTGGGTGAGCTCACCATCATCAATGGTGATTTTTCCCTTATCTAGTGGCACAAGACCCACAATCATGTAAAAGGTGGTGGTTTTACCTGCGCCGTTAGGGCCTAGTAAGCCCACGATTTGCCCGGTTGAGACCGACAAACTAACGTCTCTCACTACTTGGCGAGATTTATAGGCTTTGGCTAAGTTACTTGCGCTTAGTGTTGCCATGGTTAGTTATCGTCCTCGTTATTCTCGTCTTCTTTCGCCTTCTCATCGGTCAGCTTGCGAATCGCTTCTGGTCGAAAAACGGTGGTCACTCTGCCTTCATCATTGTCACCGCTGCCGGTGGCAAGAAGCTGTTCGGTAATCATGTCAAAGGTGATTTTATCGCCTTTCACAGAACTGGTGTCTTGTTGCAGCTCTGCATTGCCGTCTAACGAGAGAGTGCGATTAACCACTTCATAGCGAATTTCATTGGCTTTGGCTGTTACCGGGGTGCCGTCTTCTAAGGTTTGCGAATAACTTGCTGGCGCGCCTCTGGCGATGAATATCTCACGGCCTTCGCCTTCTGTTGCAACCACTTCCACTTCATCTGCGTTAATCACTAACGTGCCTTGGGAAATACGCACGTTATCCTTAAACAACGAGGTTTTATTCTTACCATCAACAAACTGCGATTTAGAATCTACCTTTATCGGTTTGTTAAAGTCGCTTTCTGTCGCCGACGCTGTAACTGCAAAAAAACCTAAAATTAGGCTAGTTGCTAGGGGAATAAATGGTTTGTACATGGTCAATTAGCTCATATTCCTGGGTACGTAAATTAGCGTTAAACCCGTTGCTATTAATTACATATCGCAAGCCTCGAATTTCCACTGGCTCGTCAGAAGCCATTTGCTTGCTGTTCAAATTGATTTCTATAAACGCCGTTTGTATGGTTCTTACAAAATCATCTTGGCTTTGGTTTTCAATTAAAACATTATTTTCTAATTGAATTAATTCGTTGTTGTACAGCGTCCCTTCAACGGCGGTGACTTCCCACGGTGCTTTTGCATTGTCGCTATATAAGGTATATCTGGGCTGTTGAAACAAAACAAACCCCAATTGATCGTAGTGTTCCATTGCGCGCGCAAATACTTTGTGATTTAACGCTCCGTCTTTGTCGTATAAGGTGGTGGTGATATTTTTGGCTGTATATGCAGGCTGCAGCGCGTCTAGGCTTTTATCTCTTGCCAATGTTGGTTCTTCTTTCATCCAGGTTGGCAAGTACATTAATAAGGCCAACGTAAAAAGTGCAGAAATACTCAACCCTAAGCGATTAAAGCCAAATAAGTTCATACACTGGCTCCGTGTATGCCATGCAATTTGCCGTGCACTTGTAACAAGGTATCACAAATTTCTCTCACTGCACCAAACCCGCCGCGGGTTTCCAACACCCAATTGGCTTGGGCTTTCACCGTCGGGTGGGCATCGTTAACTGCAATTTTAATCGCCGCGTGTTCGAACATGCCGGTGTCTGGCATATCGTCACCTACCGCAGCAACGTGCTCACTGGAAAGGGACAACGAACGCATTAAATCTTGTAGGGCGTCAGCTTTGTTTTCTTCACCTTGAATAATAGGGTCAACATTCAGTGCCTTCATTCTATTTTCAACAATAGCAGAGCGGCGCCCAGTAATGACTGCTACGGGAATCCCCGCCTTCACCAATGCTTTTACACCGTAACCATCGCGGGTATGGAATGCTTTAAGTTCTTCGCCGGCGTTACCAAGATAAATACGACCATCTGAAAATACACCGTCGACGTCGCACACAAGTAATTTCACCTGGGCCAATTGAGTGTATAGGGTGCGGGGTAATGAAGTATAAAGTGTCGTTTCTGTCATGATAGTCACTATAGCACGCCTGCTTTTAATAACATGTGCATATTGAAGGCACCTAACGGCTGGCGATGCTCATCAACCACCATAAGTGCGCTAATTTTAAAGGTTTCCATTACATTTATTGCTTCAACGGCGAGTTGCTCAGGGTGGGCAACCTTGCCACCTTTCGTCATCACTTCCGCAACTTTTGCGGTATGCAAATTCAGCCTGGCATCTAGAATGCGGCGTAAATCGCCATCGGTAAATACGCCCACTAGCGTATTTTTATCATCCACAATACCTGTCATGCCCAGTCCCTTCTTCGAGACTTCTAGGAGTGCTTCTGCCACCGATACATGGTGATTTACGATGGGAAGGTCATCGCCAGTAAGCATGATGTCGCTCACTTTTAAAAGTAACTTTCTTCCTAAACTGCCGCCGGGGTGAGACAACGCAAAATCGTCAGAGGTAAAGCCTCTGTCATCCAGCAAAGCGACGGCTAAGGCGTCGCCCATAACTAACGTAGCGGTAGTGCTGCTAGTGGGTGCAAGCCCCAAAGAACAAGCTTCTTTTTCCACACTGATATCCAACACAATATTGGCGTGTTGCCCCAACGCGCTCTGCCGGCTATTTGTCATGGCAATAATGGGTACATTTAAGCGTTTAACCACGGGAAGCAAGTTGACCAGTTCAGCGGTTTCGCCAGAGTTAGAAATGGCAATAAGGACATCATTTTTAGATAACATGCCTAAATCGCCATGATTGGCTTCCCCTGGGTGCATGAAAAACGCAGGGGTGCCTGTACTCGCTAGCGTCGCGGCAATTTTATTACCAATATGGCCAGATTTCCCCATTCCGCTTACTACCACTTTACCTTTGCATTGACGCAGTAAGTGACAGGCGTCAACAAAATGGGCGTCCAAGCGATGGTTGAGGGCACTGATGGCTTTCGCTTCGATGTCAATTACGCGTTTTGCTGACGCGATAAAGGAGTTCTCTGTATTCGTCATTATCCAAAGAGCCAAATTTGATAACCGATAAAGCTAGCAAGGAATAATGCCCCATTCGTGCGGGAGATTATTCGTTTGCCAATAAGGTCAAAGCTAAATAAAAACAACAACAGGGTTAGCCCAAGCATTACCCACATATCTCGGTTAAATACATCAGGGTCGAGTAGTCCAGGGGCTATCAACCCTGGCATTCCCAGTACGGCCAACAAATTGAATATGTTCGAGCCAATAATATTACCTAATGCTAGGTCATCTTCACCTTTCAAAACCCCTGCGATGCTGGCAGCTAATTCAGGCAAACTTGTGCCAAATGCAATGATGGTTAAGCCAATAACCAAGTCGGAAATACCAAAGTAGCGCGCAATCTCTACCGCTGAATCTACCAAGAAGTGTGCACTTAAGGGTAAAAGAACCAGTCCGACACCGACCCATATGAGTGCTGAAGTGGTTGATACGTTTGAGGGAATTTCGTCGGCAGTTTCGGCAACAAGGGGGTCTTCTTTATCTACTTGTAGAGATAGCCAAGCCATCATGGCCAAGACAAAGACAAATAAGCCCATTAAAATTAAGCCTTCGTAGCTGGCTAATTCACCGTCAAACAAAAATGCTACGGCAATTAGGGTAATGACTAATAAGGCGGGAAGTTCTCGTTTAAGTGTTGTTGAAGCCACCACTAGAGGTTTAACCAACGCGGTTATACCTAGTACTAGCGCAATGTTAGTGATATTCGAGCCTAAGGCATTGCCAACGGCGGTGTTCATATTGCCATTGGCTGACGCCATAGCAGAAACAACAATCTCCGGCGCCGAAGATCCCATTGCAACAATAGTCAGGCCTATCATCATGGGGGAGATACCAATGTTTTTGGCGAGGGCAGACGCGCCGTACACAAAACGATCAGCACTCCAACTGAGCACAATGAGGCCAACAAGAAAAATAACTACGCTTAAAAACACAACAACCTGTTATTTTGATGATTTCATGGGATTGTCGCAAAAACAATGCCATTTGCCTATGGGAACTATGGGATATTTTAATTAATGATAGAATACGGGGACAAAAGGCTCGTGAAGCGCATGACAAATAAAGTGAAAATTGAAGGTAAATCTGATGCGAAACTATTGCGAAGCAATAGGCAATGATCAACCATTCGTTTTCATAGAACATATATTGTAACTTTTTGCTTTTGGCGAGAGCCTTGAAAAAGCGTACAATGCCTCAAAATTACACTCGTCAGTAAACTTTCTATTATTTTCGCACTCATAGGCATAGTTATTGCTCATTCAATGGGGCTTACAACCCTTGAATAAAGCGACAAGGAATTGATGGGGAACTCCCCCTGTACTAACGCGTGGTAATTAGAATGCGCATGCGTGGTTACACGGATAAGCAAGTAATAATAATTAATGGCTGTAGAAGTGCATCAGGGTTTCTGCAGTGACTAAATTTAATCATTCAAAGGTTGGCCATAATAGAGCTATGGATCATTTAGTTGAAGTAGACAATCTTACCTTTCGACGCGCCGAGCGGCTTATATATGATGGTATATCGCTGCGGGTTCCGAAAGGCAAAATAACAGCAGTAATGGGCCCAAGCGGAATAGGCAAAACCACGTTGCTACGCTTAATCGGCGGGCAACTTATCCCCGATGAAGGGGACGTGAGATTTGACGGCAATTCAATTGTTGCCATGAATCGACGAGAGCTGTATCAGACCCGTCGTCGCATGAGCATGTTGTTTCAAAGTGGCGCGCTGTTTACCGACATGAGTGTGTTCGACAACGTGGCATTTCCGTTGAGGGAGCATACTCAGCTTTCAGAAGACATTATTGCTACGACTGTCGCATTAAAGCTACAGGCTGTTGGCTTAAGAGGCGCTGCCTCATTAATGCCAAGTGAATTATCGGGCGGAATGGCACGACGCGCCGCACTAGCGCGTGCTATTGCATTGGATCCTGACTTAATTATGTACGACGAGCCATTCGCAGGCCAAGATCCTATTTCTATGGGCGTTTTGGTCAAGCTTATTAGAGAGCTTAACGATGCTTTGGGACTGACAAGTATCGTGGTAACCCACGATGTGACAGAAGTACTTACTATCGCTGATTACATATATATTTTGGCTGACAAGCGTGTTATTGGCGAAGGAACAGCGCAACAAATTAAAGAAAGCGAGTCTGAATTGGTTCAACAGTTTTTAAAAGGCCAAGCTGACGGGCCTGTTCCCTTTCATTTTCCAGCTGATGATTTAGAGCAAAGCTTTTTTGGAGGTGGGAAATGAATGTCTTTCAGTCGGTAGGCGCCTCTACCTTAGGTAAGATTAGCGCGGTTGGGCGAGCAGGTGTGATGCTCTTTGGCGCGTTGATTGCCGTGCCCCGCTTAAAGAATATCCCGCTGACAGTGAAGCAAGTTAATGTGGTAGGCGTTCAGTCTCTATTAATTATATTAGTGTCAGGATTGTTCATTGGAATGGTCATGGCACTGCAAGGCTATACCATTCTAGTGGACTATGGTGCTGAGGGAAGCTTAGGACCAATGGTGGCGCTTTCGTTATTACGAGAGCTTGGCCCTGTGGTGACAGCATTACTGTTTGCGGGTCGCGCAGGATCTGCCTTAACCGCAGAAATTGGTTTAATGAAAGCCACTGAGCAGTTAAGTAGTTTAGAAATGATGGCGATAGATCCGCTTCGACGGGTTGTCGCGCCGCGCTTCTGGGCCGGAATGATTTCTATGCCTATGTTAGCGCTGATTTTTAGCGCCGTAGGTATTTTAGGTGGTCACTTAGTGGGAGTGGATTGGCTAGGCGTCGATGCAGGCAGCTATTGGTCAATCATGCAGTCCACCGTTGATTGGAATCAAGATGTAATAAACGGCGTGATTAAAAGCCTTGTTTTTGCCTTGGTTGTCACCTGGATTGCCATATTTAAAGGGTATGATTCCATTCCTACTTCGGAAGGGATCAGTAAAGCAACAACTGAAACCGTTGTGTTTTCTTCATTAGCAGTATTAGGGCTGGACTTCGTGCTCACCGCCCTTATGTTTGGTATCGAGTAGAGGGTTGGTATGAATAAGTATAAAACGGAAATGATGGTAGGTGTATTTGTAGTCCTGACCATTGGCGCTATTTTGTTGCTGGCATTAAAAGTGGCCAATCAATCGATGGCCACAGACGGCGACACCTACACCCTGTACGCAAAGTTTGACAACATTGGTGGTCTTAAACCTCGCTCTGCGGTGAAGGTAGGCGGCGTGACGGTAGGTAGAGTGACTTCAATTTCCCTCGACCAAGGTGACTTCACTCCCATTGTAGAGTTGTCAATATCAAACGAATACAACGGTTTCCCTGAAACCAGTTCGGTATCAATTTTAACGTCGGGCTTGTTAGGCGAACAATATGTTGGCTTCCAGCCTGGGTTCTCATTCGATGGCGTGGCTAATTTGAAAGATGGCGATTATCTGCAAGACACCAAGTCTGCGTTGGTACTAGAAGACTTAATTGGACAGTTTTTATTCAATCGCGGTAGCGACGAAGATTAACGAATATTTAGGTAGGCGGATGAAACCATACGGGGTGTTATCAGGTCTGCTGTAGTAGGACACGATTTAGGAGAGTTACATTGAAAAAGTTGATGGCAGTTGCCGGTTTATTGCTGATGTCGTTGGTAGGGAACGTTCAGGCACAAGAAATTAATGATCAAAACCCTTACCAACTGGTGAAAGGCGTAGCGACAAAAACCTTTGATAGAATTAAAGCGAACCAAGAACAAATTAAGCAAGATCCAGAAATGCTTCGAACCATTATGGAAGAAGAATTGGTGCCGCACATTGATTACAAATTTGCCGCATTTATGGTGTTAGGAAAGCACTTTAAATCGGTACCAAAAGAAAAAATGGGTGAATACATTAGTGTATTTAGACAATACCTAATTACTACCTACGCGGTAGCGATGGGTTACTACGACAACCAAGAGGTTATTTTCGAGCCAGAATCTAACTTTGAAGATCAGAAGTCAGTTACCGTGCGTGCCGTAGTGCAAGATCCTGAGCGTCCAGAAATTAAAATTGCATTTAAAGTACGTAAAGACAGCAAAACCAACGAGTGGAAAGCTTACGACATGGTGGCTGAAGGTATTAGTATGCTAAACAGCAAACGTAGCGAATTTGAGTCGATCTTACGACAAGAAGGCATTGATTCGGTGATTGCACTAATGCGAGATAAAATTGGTAAGCCAGTAGAACTGAATCAAGATGAATCCTACGATATTGACGGAGCATCTGAGTGAGCCTTTTTCAGGTAAGCGACACCGGTAAAATTAGTGTACATGGGCACCTCGACCATAACACACTGTCAAAAGACTTTTGGGTATGCTTAAGCGGGGCAGAACAGGATATACTGAAACGTACAAAAACGTGTACTATCGACCTCAGTGATGTAGAGCGAGTAGACAGTGCCGGGTTAGCTTGGTTGTTGAACGCGATTAGAGATGGAAAGCAACAGGGAATAGATGTTAGCCTGCATGATATGCCTGAAAAGTTGCTCAAGCTTGCTAAAATTAGTGACCTAGACAGCTTTTTGCCCGTAAATTAAGACAGTGAAACGAGAAAAGAAGTAAGTTATGGAATTGTCAGAGATTGAAAATATCCTTAAAGAGGCGTTAAACCTTGATGAGGTACATGTGCGTGGAGAAGGTTCTCATTACAACATTATCGCCGTCAGCGATACGTTTAATGAAATGAGCCGAGTAAAACGCCAACAGGCGGTATACGCACCCCTTGCAGATAAAATTGCAGATGGTTCTATGCACGCCATTTCGATAAAAACATTTTCAGTGAAAGACTGGGAGCGCGAGCGCCAGTTTAATATTCCTCAATAGGCGAGTCTTTTTTCGTGGATAAACTTGTAATAAAAAAAGGCCCTGCTCTTCAGGGAAGCGTGAGAATTTCAGGCGCTAAAAATGCAGCGCTTCCTCTGTTGATGACAAGCTTACTAACGGATTCGCCTTGTCGATACACCAATGTTCCTCGCTTACGTGATATTAATACCACGCTATCGTTGCTACGCGAACTGGGCGTTGAAGTGGCGCAACCGGCAGCAAACGATGTGCTGTTAGATGCAAGTACCTTACAAAGCGTAACCGCGTCTTACGAGCTTGTGCGTACTATGCGTGCATCCATCTTAGTGCTAGGGCCATTGTTGGCGAAGCAAGGTAAAGCAAATGTTTCGTTACCTGGTGGTTGTGCCATTGGCGCACGCCCCGTTAACTTGCATCTTACTGGCTTAGAAAAGATGGGGGCTAAAATTGAGGTTGATGAAGGTTACATTCGTGCTGAAGTAGACGGTAAGTTACAAGGCGCACGCATCTTCATGGACATGGTCAGCGTAGGTGCTACTGAAAACCTGATGATGGCGGCCGCCATCGCCGAAGGCACAACCGTACTGGAAAACGCCGCTCGCGAGCCAGAGATTGTAGATTTAGCGAACTGCCTAATTCAGATGGGCGCGAAAATTTCAGGCGCAGGTACCGATAAAATTACCATTGAAGGTGTTGAAACCTTAAGCGGATGTGACTATCGCGTATTGCCAGACCGCATTGAAACCGGAACTTTTCTCGTTGCAGCTGCGGTCACTGGCGGAAAAATCCGTTGCACCCATGCCGCGCCGGATACCCTTGATGCGGTACTAGATAAACTCGAACAAGCAGGCGCAAAAATTACCACAGGTGATGATTGGATTGAGCTTGATATGGAAGGCAAAAAGCCAACCTCTGTTCGCGTTAAAACAGCGCCTCACCCTGCGTTTCCTACCGACATGCAAGCACAATTTGTTACGTTGAACTGTGTTGCTGAAGGAACAGGGGTTATCACAGAAACAATTTTTGAAAACCGCTTTATGCATGTGCCTGAATTACAACGGATGGGCGCAGAAATTGCCCTTGAAGGTAACTCCGCCGTGTCTAAAGGTAGCTCAGCATTGAAAGGTGCGCCTGTGATGGCCACTGATTTACGTGCATCTGCAAGCTTAGTCATAGCCGGTTTAATTGCCGACGGTGAAACTCACGTTAACCGTATCTACCACTTAGATCGAGGCTACGAAGCCATCGAAGAGAAGCTAGGCGGTTTAGGGGCAAATATCCAACGTGTTAAAGAATAATCATCGTTAACGAAAAGAAAAGGCCGCAAATAAAGCGTAATGCCAGTCAGTTAAGCTGACTGGCATTTTTTCTTTTTGAGAGGATATTTCTTGGGTTTTGGCTTAACCCATCTTGGATAACACCTGTCCTCGCGCCTCGGCGGAAGTAGGCAGTATCCCATCTGAGTAAGTAAAGCATTGTATATTTTTGGTATGTTCCCCGGGCTACTCAGAGATACAGTAACGAAGAAGTGCGTAATGGCCATAGCGCAACTTGTAAAGCTGAGTTGATTCGGT